>Ga0105348_1001761_pt1 | contig 13949 bp, 16 predicted proteins | sample EN8Hudsemesocosm_2_FD_83504 | JGI IMG/M metagenome (GOLD analysis project Ga0105348, IMG submission 83504) | Methane-oxidizing microbial communities from mesocosms in the Hudson Canyon - EN8C Hudson Canyon | ecosystem: Environmental > Aquatic > Marine > Cold seeps | place: Hudson Canyon... | reverse complement strand
TGCCATCGTTTCGGGGTTTATTGCCGCTTTGGGTATGGGTGAAAATACTAAGAGTATGATTATTACTCGAAGTCTGGCAGAGATGAGCCGTTTTGCCGTCGCAAGAGGCGCTAATCCTTTGACCTTTCTTGGGCTTGCGGGTGTAGGTGATTTGGTTGTGACGTGTATGTCGCCAATGAGTCGTAATTATCGTGTGGGTTATGCAATTGGAGAGGGGAGAACCCTTGATGAAGCGGTTACAGCGTTAGGCGAAGTTGCAGAAGGTGTGAATACCTTGCGTTATGTCAATGCACAAGCTGAAGAACTTGGTATATATATGCCTTTGGTAAAAGGTGCTTACGCAGTTTTGTTCGCTCATGTTGACCCTAGGCTCGTTGCGAAGGAATTAATGACGGGTGAGAATACCTCCGATGTCGAGTTTGCCTTGGCTAAATCATAAGTTGGAGAGAAATCATGAGTGATATTAAAAAAAGTTTAGAGTCTGATGCGTTTTGGTTGAAGACCTTGTTTATTATTTTATTTTCGATCATTTATCGAATTTTAGATGTTGTCGTTCTTTTACTAGTCATCGTGCAGTGGGGATTTAATTTGACGACGGGTCAAGCTAATCCTGCTCTGAGTGAATTTAGTGATGGGTTGGCGCGTTATATTGCACAAATAGTGCGATACATAACGGCAAATAATAATACTAAACCGTTTCCTTTTACCGATTGGCCATCCAAAAAAGATCAGTCAACGGAGCAGTAGTGAAACTCTACTTAATACGACATGGCGCCGCAGAAGCCGGCGCTCCAAATGATGCTAATCGAAACCTGTCGGCGCGTGGCGAAAGCCAAGCCGTTGGGGCCGCTAAGTGGCTAGCAAAAACAATCAAAGGCCCGGTAAGTATTTGGGCCAGCCCTTACTTGCGAACTCAGCAGACCGCTGAGCCAATCGCCAAGGCTTTAGGTCTAGAAATTGTTACTCATGAGTGTTTGCAGCCTGAAATGACGCCACAAAAAGTCGTCGATGAATTAAGCAAAGAGCAGCAAAATATAATATTAGTGACGCATTTACCGCTAGTAGGTAGACTAGCATCACTTTTAATCGATGGTGCTATTTTTGATCAGCCTTGGTCACCTGCAGAAATATGGCAGCTAGAAGGGGATGTTTTTGCCGCGGGTTGCCTCGAAAGTACTAATGTCTGGTACCCTGCTTTAGATGAAGGTTGATAGGACGTTACCCTAGGCGTTCAATCACCTTGTGTTCTTGATGTATTTTGTTAGCGTAAGGGCAATCTAGTCAGCTAACTGTATTATTTACACCTATGAAAGACATACTGCATTTTTCTCATGCCAACGGCTTCCCCGCTGGCAGTTACTCCACCTTGCTTTCTTACTTATCAGACGATTTTGAAATTGGCTCTATCGACCGCTTAGGTCATGATTCAAAATATCCTGTTACCAATAATTGGTCTCATTTAGCACAAGAGCTGATTGACTACTTTGAGCGTAATTATACTCAACCTGTCTATGCCGTAGGCCACTCATTGGGTGGCGTGTTAAGCATGATGGTTGCGGCGCAACGTCCAGATCTAATAAAAGGTCTGATCATGCTAGATTCACCCTTTCTTACGACCTTTGAATCACACAGTTTATCGTGGGTTAAGCGTTTAGGTCTCATTGATAAGGTAACACCATCGGGGCGTACATTAGGCCGTAAAGAGGAGTGGAGTTCGTTAGAGCATGCGTCACAATACTTTCGGGGGAAGCGACTCTTTAGTGCTTTTGATGAGCGTTGCCTGAATGATTATGTACAAAGCGGTACTCAATCGCTTGTGGGTGGAGGGCGACAATTGCATTTTAAGGCCGATACTGAAATAAATATTTATCGAACCATTCCAGATAACCTATACCGCACCAAGCGATTGAATATGCCATCTGCGGTTATCGCAGGAAAATTTAGTGATGTATTTAAACGTCTGCACGGTTTTAAAATGAAACGCCAATTAGGGATGAGTGTCAGCTGGGTCGAAGGCAGTCACATGTTTCCATTAGAAAAACCAGAAATGACGGCTAAAAAAATTAAAGATCAAATCACCAGTTGGCAAAAGCTTTGAGTGAATCTGAGGGTGCTATTAGAATGCATAGTTTAAAGAAAGATGGTTCAAAAAAAGATGGACCAATGAAAGAAATTAAAGTGCGATTAAGCAGTGGTGAGCTGGCAATTCAGCAGTGGGGTGATAATGCTAAACCACCACTGTTGTGTTTGCATGGTTGGTTAGATAATGGCGCTAGCTTTCATCGTCTCGCACCACTTTTAGCAGATGATTATCATTTATTTGTCGTTGACCTTCCGGGGCATGGCCTGTCTCAGCCATTAGCGGATGGTGCTCATTATTATATTTGGCAAAATATAGAAACTTTGTATGAGCTTCTTTCTGTATTAGGACTTGAGAGTGTTCATCTTCTTGGGCATTCAATGGGAGGCGTCGTGGCAAGTCTCTTTGCGGGTACCTTTGCCGATAAGGTTTCATCACTGGTCTTACTTGATTCCCTAGGACCTATGACTTCTGAGCCTAAGCAAACACCTCAGCAGCTAGCCAAGGCCATTATGGACTCGCAGCGTATATCCTCACCGTTGCGAATTTTTACTGAGTTTGATGATGCGTTACGGGCACGTAAAAAGTCTTCTCCAGCAATGAATGATGACTCATTAAGGCCAATTGTAGAGCGTAACTTAGCATCTGTAGAGGGTGGTTATTGCTGGCGAACAGATGCACGCTTACGCCATACCTCTAAAGTACGTTTGACTGAAGATCAGGTGCTTTCGTTTCTCGCGTCAATCACGGCGCCGGTACTGGTTGTAATGGCAGAGCAAGGCATTGTGCCAAAAGTATGGGTAGAAAAACGGCTGCAGGCAGTTGATCGGGGGCAGTTAGTCTATCTTCCAGGCCATCATCATTTTCATGCTGAGATAGAGTCTGCCGGCCTTATTGCTGAGCATATAAGTCAGTTCCATAGCACTGATTGTTAACTATGATTGTTAAGAGCAAAGATATAAAAATAATGATGAATAAAATACAGCTCAATGGTCGCGTTTTCAGCTTACTGTTGTTGGCATTTATAATTTCTCTATATGGTTCGTGGATGGTCAATGCGCAGTTAGGATATGGTTATTCCTGGCTGTATGAGTTCTATGATACTGAGCAGCATATATCTCGCTATGCCCCACAAAACAAATACCGCTCAGGCTTTGAAGAAACAACAGTCGCAGTGCATAAAGAGGTTTTCCAAAAGATAGTTGAAAGTGTTCACGCTGATGGTGCAGGGTTAGGCAGTATTTATTACGAATATAAAGGCCAGTCTGTGCCACTTTTACATGAAGCCGAGCGCATACATCTTCAGGATGTCGCCAATCTCATTAACAGCATCCATTACATCGCATGGCTTTGTATGGGGATTTTTATTATTGCTTTTATTATCGAAGCTAGACACCAAAATAAATCTAAAGATAGAGCAAGCACCCTAGGGATTTTGGCTGTATTTTCAGTCTTGTTGATCTTGATTGCAGGGGTGTTTTTGATGTTTGGGGCGAAGGCCATTTTTTACCACCTGCATGAAATAATCTTTCCTGCCGATCATCAATGGTTTTTTTATTATCAAGACTCATTAATGAGCACCTTGATGAAAGCGCCGGATCTTTTTGCCGGCATTGCTGTTCAGATTGCCTTATTAGCGGTGATTATTTACGGCTTTATCTTAATGGGGATGCGTAAAATATTAAAAGGACGGCAAACTACTGAAGGTTAATCGCTCTAGCGTAATCGGGTGAGTAAATGTCAGTGATTGTGCATGCAGACAAAGTTGCTCTGTTGCTGTTTGTGATTCTGCAGTGCCGTATAGGTTATCTCCAAGAATGGGATGATTTAAGGCATTGCAGTGAATTCTTAGTTGATGAGAACGTCCTGTAATAGGGATCAATTCTACTCGGGTGCTGTTCTTGTAATAGCCCATTACGCGCCAGCGAGTGAGAGACTTTTTACCATACTCATAACAAACCATTTGTTTTGGTCTGTTGGGCCAGTCACAGCGCATAGGTAGGTTGATTGCGCCGGTTGTAGGGGTTAAGAGACCTGCCACAATTGCTTGATAGGACTTCTCTGTCTGCCTGTTTTGAAATTGTTGCTGTAGGTGTCGTAAAGCATCTTTGTGTCGTGCGAATACCATGATGCCAGAGGTGGCCATATCTAGACGATGGACAATATGAACTTCATCAAAGCTCAGCGTTAGGCGGTGAAAAACAGAGTCGAGTTTTTCAGGGCCGCGTCCGGGAACGCTTAATAGATCAGGGTCTTTGTCGACGATAATAATATCGTCATCTTGGAATAGTACGGTCACGGTCATGCGATTTGGACTGATCTTCAGGAGAGTTAAATTAGTAATTAAGCTGTCTTACTTTAATGGGTAATTGTGCTTATTCAATATTTCTTGATAGCTGCCATCGGCTTTCATCTTCGTCAGTGCTTTGTTGAAAGCATCGGCAACAACCTTATGATCATTACGTTTTTTGCTGATAGTTACATGCAGGCCTCTTTCAATTAAGGTAGGCATTATTTCCAAGTGGTCGGCAATGTTCTGAGTATGGCCGAGACTATTATTAGCAGTCCAATAATCCAGCAGTGCAAGGTCAGTACTTTTATTGGCGACATCTCTAACCATCTGCGAGCAATATTTATAATAATTTAACGAGACTAAAGGCGCTATTCTCGAAAACTCTTCGCCATAGCCATAATCTTTAAAAACAGCAAGGCGATAGCCACGCTGCTTGATGAATGTTTTAAATTCCTCAGGGGTTGTATAAGACAGCTTGTCCAGCTTTCGTTTTACAATGACGAGTTCATTAGTAATGTAGGGGTCAGTGAATTGCGATTCATGAGCACGGGTTTCGTTATACCAAGAACCGACAGACATATCGAGGCTGCCATCACTCATTCCTTCGGATACTCGCTGCCAAGGCATGAATTCCATTTCAACTTGGTAACCTGCGCGGGCAAAAATCTCAGTCACTAAATTTACCGCTAAGCCATTAGCAGGCTGTTTATTACTGATATAAAGCTCCCAGCTATGACCAGCCATCTTGAGTATTGGGTTTTCACTTTTGTATTCGTTAGCGAGCTCAGATATCGCTTGAGCAATGCCTAATTTTTCGATGCGCTGCTGGAATTGATCACGAAAACTCTTTACTAAGCTCACACCTTCAATAACAACATCATATGTGAGCCAGCGTCCCTTTTTTTGAAACAGTTTATAGGTAACATTAACAGCGGGGGCGCCTATGCGTTGAATGGCACTTTTAACGGACGCCTTTTTCTTGGATTTACTGTACTTAGCATTTTCAAAAATGATCTCTTCGCCGTTGAAGGCTTTGAATGCACCAGCATACGTGCGAATTACTTTATGCTTAAAAGCACCGACGAATTGTTTTTTCTGTTCCTTAGAAGTCTTCTTCCAATTCTTGCCGAGTACTCTTTTTGCCATGTAAACATGATCAACGACGGGAAGAAGCAGCTCATCAACTAGGTGCTCAACATAATATTCTTGATTGCTAATCTCTTCTTTATCAGAGATTAATCGCTCAGTCATTGCAACAGCTGCCGTTTCAACGATTTGACGAGGGTCTTCGGTCGCTATTGAGAATGCGCTTAACGAAAGTGTGGCGAAGAAAGTAATAATGCGTATAACGTGTTGGCTTAATTTTATTGAACTTGGCATAAAGATGAGCTCCTAGTAATGCTCTTTTATATCTATCTGTCACTATAGAGATACGCGAACGGCTTGCCAAGTTCATTAGCTATATAAACTACTTTAAGTTCCTGATCAGCAACGCTTTATCTGCCGAGGTAATGCCTTCTGGCGTTGGAATCTTAACAATGAATCCTGAGCCCGGTGCATCATCTCGCGGCTCACCGTTTAGTGATAGGGTACTTTTCAGTTCGAAAGTGTAATTGCCTTTTGGCGTCATTAGCTCAAGTTCATCACCTACTTGAAAGCGATTTTTGACCTCTACTGTTAACCATTGGCTATCACTGTGAGTAATTTCGCCGACAAATTGTTGTTGGGTGCTAATGGAAGCGCCGCGGGTATAGTTTTGATATTCATCGTGAACGTGACGGCGATAAAACCCTTCTGTAAACCCTCGGTTAGACATGTTTTCTAGGGTATCCATCAACTTCATATCAAACATTTTGCCAGCCGCTGCATCATCGATGGCCTGACGATAAGTTTGACTCGTACGGGCGGCGTAAAAATGTGATTTTGTTCGGCCTTCAATTTTTAATGAATGCACACCAATCTTCTGCAGGCGCTGGACATGTTGGATTGCTCTCAAATCTTTTGAATTCATAATGTAAGTACCGTGTTCGTCTTCGAACATGGGCATTAAATCATTTTCCCGGTTACCTTCCTGTAATAAAACGATCTCATCCGAAGGTCGACCTATACCGAGTGATGGTTTGGTATCGAGTGGGCTTGAAGGGTCAAATTCAATCGCGCTGGTAGGGATGATGTTTCCGGTAGCGGTTTCTTTCGCTTCGTGAGCTTGATATTTCCAGCGACAGGCGTTAGTACAGCTGCCTTGATTGGGATCACGATGATTCATGTAGCCTGATAATAAGCAGCGACCGGAATAGGCGATGCAGAGTGCGCCATGGACGAAAACTTCCAACTCCATCTCTGGGCACTGCATGCGAATTTCTTCGATTTCATCGAGAGATAATTCACGACTTAAGATGACTCGCTCGATACCTTGGCGATACCAAAATTTAACCGCGGCGTAATTGACGACATTTGATTGCACGGACAGGTGAATGGGAACTTCAGGCCATTTGTCTTTAACCATCATGATCAAGCCAGGGTCTGACATTATCAAAGCGTCAGGTTTCATGGCGATTACGGGCTCTATATCACGCATATAACTGGCTATTTTATTGTTATGTGGGGCGATATTGCTGGCGACATAAAATTTCTTACCTAGCTCATGGGCTCGAATTATGCCTTTTTCCAAATTCTCAATTTGGAAATCATTATTCCGCACTCTTAAACTATAGCGTGGCTGGCCGGCATAAACGGCATCTGCACCATAGGCAAATGCATACTCCATGTTTTTATAGGTGCCAGCAGGGGCAAGAAGTTCGGCTTTAAAAGAATCTGACATGACAATTACCCAGAAAAACAATCGAAATAGAGGTGCTAAAAAGGGCGGTACTATAGAACTCAGAGATTCTTTCTTATTGACTCATGTCAAATTAAAGAGTTATCAAACTTAAGAGATGTTAAAAGGTTGTAAAAGTCTATAGAAGAAAGGGGGTGAGTCGCGAGAGTGAATACTTGGTATTAATGCCAGGCACATAGCTCATGTCAGAGGTATGTGCCTGGTGGATAGGTCAATCAATCTAGGGTGATGCCTAAGCTAGATTCATCGTCTTCACTGGCAAGTTTACGTACGGACAGAATACACTCGCGCTTAGGTTTGCCTGATGTAAGTATGGCTAAAACTTGTTGTTCAAAATCATTATGGCGCTCAACCAGCTCTTTTGTTTCACTGCCCATCTCTTCCATCGCGGTAAATAGCTGCTGGTTGCTGAGTTGAACTAGATCGCAGTCATTAGCGGTTTCATCCAATAACGCATAGCTAGCAGAATACAGGCTTTGGCAAGCTTGTTGCGCCGCTTCAGCGCCAAATGAATCTTTTTCGTTTAATAGATCGGCTTGCCATTGGTCAAATTCATTAAAAAAGCGTTCTAAATTATCCAGAGACTTGAGTTCGCCTTCTAGAAATGCCCAGGTTTTAGATAGCAATTTGGTAAAAGGTGTCGCTTCTTGCTTTAACATATCGCTGAATAAAACGACATGATTGCTATTACGTGTTGCCATTGCGGTACAGTAAGCTGCACGGCGCCATTGTGAAAGTGTTTCAAAATCCATAATAATTCTCAGTCATTCTTTTATTGCTGTTTTGATGATGATTAGCATTCTAGCAGGGCTCGGTAGTTAGAAGTAGACTGTATTGAACCAGCAATCTAAATAGAGGGCAGATTTGTTAGAGCAAACTGGACTGAATGGGTCAAAAGAGACCACTAAATGATAAAAATGTGAACTAAAGCACTAGTTCGTCAACTTTAAGCGCCTAAGAACGTTGTACTCTGGGAATCTATCGTATACTTTTTACTCAGTAGTATGAAGTTGTGCTTAGATAAAATGTACTAGTGGATACGTTTATGAAGAATCAAGCTATTTTAACTTTACTCGTTAATAAGCAAGAAGTATTAAAAGTCGGACCAGATCGATTATCACCTCGTGGTTGCGAATTTATTTGCAATGATTCACAAGTTGAGTTGTTTCGTGATAAAGATAGCCGCTTAAATCAAGGTAAGTATGCAAGCTTCCAAATACGCCTCGGCTTATTTCCGCATTCGGGTCCAAGACCTCAATACGTGACTGCCATAGGTCAGATAGTTTCGGTTAGGCGTAGTTCGCAGGATTGTCAGCGTGTAATTCTACAATTTGATCAAGTCGGTGCAGATGGTTATCGATTGATAGCAGAACATTTGTGTGACTCAGTCGTCACCTTGATTCACCCGGTACAAAGCCAAAGTGCTTAAATCGGCATCTTCTGCTAAAGAGATGCTGAGAGCCACTTCTTGTGAATAGACAATAGATACAATCTCCCCATTCAATTGCTTAATTAAGTAGCGTAGCTGGTGTTCCTGCTGGAATTGACAGTGTAATGAAATTTCTTGTTTTTCCTCAAACTCAACCCACTGCATAGATTTTAATACGCTATTTGCGGCTTCACTATAGGCTCTGGCAAGACCACCAGTGCCAAGCTTAGTACCGCCAAAATAACGTACGACGATGATGGCAATATCAGAAAATTCAGAATGATTAATGACGTTTAAAATTGGCATGCCCGCAGTACCATTAGGTTCACCATCATCACTGAAGCCACGTTGCGCAGAGTTAAGCGGACCCATTCTAAAGCCATAACAAAAGTGACGCGCATCGGGGTATTGCTTTTTTAATGAGTTAAGAAAGTGTTTGAATTCATCAGGGCGACTGACTTTTTGGCAATAAGTAATGAAACGACTGCGTTTCTCTATTAATTCAAAGAATCCATCTTTTGTGGGCTGCTTATGCATTATTAGACTGGCTTAACGGTTAGAAGGCAGGGCTTCACTGCACTGATAGATAACAAACTTAGCATCACTATTGAGTTGCTTGATGTTCTTAAAGCCTTTCTTCAGTAAAGGTGCATAAGGTAGGTGACGGTTAGCGATAACTAAAAGCTGGCCATCAGTATTTAACAGCTTGCTGGCTTGTCTAAACATGCGCTCGGCAGCGGCGGTAGAAATACGATTGCCACTGTGAAACGGTGGGTTGCATAAAATCGTATCCGCTTTGGCGGATATGTTTAAAAGAGCATCGGTATGATGAAATTCAGCGTTAACATATCCACGAGATATTAAATTATCTTGAGCGGATTGTAACGCTAGAGAGGAGTCATCGCATAAGATCAGATCAATCGTATCAGCAGGGAAATAATGCTGGCAGGCAATGCTTAATAGCCCGTTTCCACAGCCTAGATCAATAACCTTGCCGGATAATGAATTTAATTGGCTGATCTGTTGGATAAAAAACCGACTGCCAATATCCATGTGATCACGGGAGAATACCCCCGGAAGTGCACTGACGTCATTATTATCAGGGCCCGAATAGCTCTTGAGTACCTTCAATGGAGGGAGGTTAGCCCCTAATGTGAAGGTCATTAAACGTGCTTTCTTGGTAATAGGGTGCTGTTTATAGTCGTCATTGTGCTGTTCTAGCCATTTAAGCCATTTAATCGGTAAATGCTTGGCCATGCCGACTAAAGAGACCTCGATGCCTGAGCCAAGTTGCTCTTGGGCGAGAAGCAACCACCAATGTAGCTGGTCAAACGATTTAGGGCACTGAATCCATAGACTATCTATGCCTTGAGGGAAGCAGGGGGTACCTTTATCTAATGTTAATACAGCAGGAGAAAATTCGATTTTTTGGCTGTTATTTCGGATGCCTTTTTGACTGCAAAATGAATCTGACCAGCTATAAACTGAGCGGTCTTGCTGTAATAAAAAGCAGGTGAGAGCTCCCCATTGATCGTTAATGATTGCGGGGAGCTTACCAAATTTAGCTGAATCAATAAGGTACAAGTCAGCGGCGTCCCAAGGTTGCTGAATATTAGCGTTTACCTTGGGATAACAATCGAGATCCAATTGGGTATTGGAGGAGGTCAAAAGTGCCATGAAAACTGACTCGTTAATTAATAATGGTTAATAAAAATCGTTGAAATTCTTATTGTCCAATTGTCCAAGCAAATCAGGTTCGCGTTCGTTATCTTTCTCTTCTTCAGCTGCAGTCGCTTCGCGATCCGACTTTCTCGGCTTCGACTTTTTCTTAGACTTAGCTTTGAGTAATTCAAGCGCTTCAAGCTTAGCTTTTTCTAAGGCTAAGGCTGCTGCAACTTGCTCAGGAGAAATTGGCTGCTGTTGCTTTTCAATCGCATCTGGATTCTCATCTAGATATTTCTGATAAACAGATTTTGGCTTGCCTTTGGTTTTTAGGCTTGCCTGGCGATCAGTAGTAGAGTCGCGCTTCAGCTTGCTTGGCGTACCAGTTTTTACGCTATGAATGCGTTTGAGTGAGCGGGTTTTCTTTTTGCGTGTCATAGTTGCTGGTCGTATCTTAGGGACTTAATGTCGAATTTGTTGAGTCTTGCAGCAGGCATTCTACCGCAGTTTATGGTTTGATACACGGATTTGGGGATTTAAGTGGACTATTGGCAGCAGTTAGTTTTTGTAGGTTCGATTACATTGCCCGTATTTTCATTAGTATTTATTGGCATTTGGTTGAAATGGCGAGACAAAATAGATGATGCTTTCACCGTAAAGTCCTCCTATATAGTCTTCAACTTAGCCCTGCCAGTACTGATGTTTGCCGCGATTGTACGGACTGATATTGCTCAAATTGGAAATCCGCGCTTAATCACCTTTGCGTTATGCATGGCTTTATTAAGTTTTATGACTCTATGGTTTGCAGGTAAGGCATTCATAAAGGATAAAAAGAATCTCGGGGTGTTTGTTCAAGGCTGCTTTCGGTCAAACCTAGGAATATTGGGGTTAGCATTTTGTGTTACTACCTTTGCCCAAGAGGGCTTAGCGGTAGGGGCTTTGTTATTGGCCGTTATCACTCCGCTATACAATATTCTATCAATTTACGCGCTAACCCATGCGGCCAGTGAAAATTCTCAAATGAATTGGTTAGGGTTGATGAAGGATGTTCTAACTAATCCTTTAATTGTGGCTATTCTCATGGCTCTGCCATTCGCCTATTGGCAAGTTGTCTTACCTGAAGTTGTTATGCGCAGTATTGATTATCTGGCAGCGATGACGTTGCCTTTGGCTTTAATCTGTATAGGGGGCTCGTTAAGTCTTACGGCGCTAAAACAAACCCAAAGATTGTCTTGGGTTACCGTAGTCATAAAGCTGGTATTGATGCCGGCTTTAGTTGCTGTATTGGCTTACCTGAGTGGCTTTAGAGGCGTGGAGTTGGGATGCCTTATTCTGATGTTTGCTAGTCCTACGGCCGCCGCTTCTTTTGTAATGGTTCGTTCAATTGGAGGGAACCATATGTTAGCGGCGAACATTATCGCGTTAACAACGCTAATTTCTCTTTTTAGTGTCAGTATTGCTATTTACTTGTTGAAAGTGTTTGCCTTAATCTAAGGGATGGTGAAAAATAAGTCAGCAGTCCAATAAAAGAAGAAGAAATAATGGGTGAGTGGAAGTAATGGCGCAGACTAAGCGTTTTTTAGTGTATATCGCATCAAACCATAAAGGTTTAGAAAGTGAGCGTTATGAAGTTACGCGTCAATTGGCTCGAATGGGTATTCTCTGTTGCGGTTTTCCTTGTCGTGATGATACCTCGCCTTATGACTGGAATTTAACGCGTTCTCAAATTGAGGATGCTGATCTGTTTATTATGATTCTTGGGGATGAATACGGCCCCATGGCACCGACGGGTATTAGTTATTTACATCGCGAGCTTGTCCATGCCCAATCATTATCGAAACCCGTTTTGTCGTTCGTGAAAAATTCATTACCTGCACAGCAGCAGACTGAAGATCAGCGCCGTTTAGCAGGATTTCATGGTGTGGTATCTAAAGGCACGTTCCGGTTGTGGCATCTACGTGAAGAGTTGATTACTCATGTGAAAACGACCGTTGCTAATGTATTAAGTAATCGCTCCGGCGGCTGGTTGAAATTAGATTCTGCGGATAGTAAGCCAAATCAAGACTCAGTCACTGAGTCCCCCGTTGTCAATAAAGTTGATAGCAAGCAGTGGATGATAAAAACACGTCAGCTTATTCGATTACAATTTTCAGCGAAAGTCTATGAGGCTGGTAATAATACGTTAGAAGAAATATCAGTCGCCCTTCGCTGGGATGCTATTTTTGGACCTGTTGGTGAGGTAATGAAAACGGCGAGTAGTGATGATCGATTAAGAGCTGTATTAGAAAAGCTGGTGGAAGCTGAGGTCACACGTCGACTCCAGCAACAGCACCCAGCATCCCATGCGATTGACGATATACGTATCAATCGCGAGCAATTTCAAGGCATGCTCAAACAATGGCTGGAACAAGGTCTGATCGAGAAAAAACAACGAGGAACCCGAAGTGCTTGGCAGTTAAGCAGCGAAGGTGAGCGTCGAGTAGCTGTGATGATCTTGGCCAATCAGGTTGTATAATTACGCTTTATAATCAAGCCGTATAATCAAAGAAAGGTGACGCGCTATAGTCTGTAGACCATAGCGCTATTCGATACTTCCTATGACAATAAATTCTGCTTTTCTTCAAATTCTTCACGCATGCTATTACAAACGGTATCACACAAGCTAAAAATGTAGGGCGCAGCAATGCTAAAATAGGCCATATTCCCTTGCTGGCGACGTTTTACCATCTGCTGGCCACGTAAGCTTGCAAGGTGTTTTGAAATATTAGGTTGAGATGCACCAATGCTTTCAACCAACTCACCAACACTGCGTTCACCTTCTTGCAATTCGTGCAATATTCGCAAGCGCATCGGGTCGGCTAATAAGCGAAAGCGTTGCGCCACAAGCTCAAGCATTTCTTCAGTCATTACGGTCATAATATAAAAACTCAATAGATTTACCCTAGTCTAAAGCATTCAGGTTGAAGACTATATGCTTTAGTGGGCATTTAGTAATAGCGATAGGTTATATGGGGTCATTATTGGTCGGCTGCATTTATATCCGATTGTCTATGGGTTCACTATTCACAATCCGTTATACTTGCAGCTATTAAAATTTACTGTGTAAGATCGAATTTATGGGCATTAAATCTCACTGCAAACATGCCAAAGGTTTTTTAACCCTTATTGCTGCTTGTTTTAGCGTATTACTGACAATCTCGCTGGCTGGTGGCTGTAGTCAAATCTCAGAAAAAGAAGTATTAAAAATCTCTGGTCCTACAATGGGTACGGAATATCATATTAGCTGGGTCTCAAATAAACCCAGCGGTATTTCTCGAGAAACGGAGCAAAGAAACATCCAGCAAATGATTGATGAACGCTTACTTGCGATAAATAAGAGTATGTCGACGTATGACTCGCAGTCTGAATTATCAATAATTAATCGTGCTGAGAACTTCCAATGGCAAAATATCAGTACTGACTTGTATCAAGTGCTTAATATGGCACAGAAGGTTAATGAGCAGTCGAATAAAGCCTTTGATATTACGGTTGGCCCTTTGGTGAATCTATGGGGTTTTGGACCTAACAAAGCAAATAACCAGATACCTGAACTTAGCAAGATCCAAGAATTGATGACAGAGGTCGGTGCTGACGCTTTGTCATTGCG
>Ga0105348_1001757_pt1 | contig 13960 bp, 12 predicted proteins | sample EN8Hudsemesocosm_2_FD_83504 | JGI IMG/M metagenome (GOLD analysis project Ga0105348, IMG submission 83504) | Methane-oxidizing microbial communities from mesocosms in the Hudson Canyon - EN8C Hudson Canyon | ecosystem: Environmental > Aquatic > Marine > Cold seeps | place: Hudson Canyon... | reverse complement strand
CCCAAGTAACCGTTCGCAGTAGACTCAAACTCGACACTCTATTTATCTCAAACGCTATGGTCCTGCTGAATTTTCTCTGCAGCTCTGGCAATAAATGGACGGTGTGCGGAGTTAAAGAACGGTAGTTACTCAGACTAAATTGAAAAAACCTTCCTCTATTTGGAGGAAGGCTTCAAAGGTGTATCTAGACTAATATAAAGTAGTCTTATTCACCAAGGACATTGAGTACATCTTCACCCGCTAGCGTATGCACCGCACTGGTTGGGTGTACACCATCTGCAAACACGTACCCTTCGCAAGGCAAGCCTTGAGGTACTGCGGCACAAGCATCTTCGGTATTGGTGTAACCTAGCTCTTCAGCATCTTCGATTTGACCCGAGAGGAAGCCAGCCATATCCCACTCTAGAATATCGATACCTGTTGCCGCTTCGATCTCGCCAACTGCTCGGCTAAGTTTGCGATTATAGCGGGCAGTCAGTGCCGTAGATAGGTCGTACATCTTGACTGCTCTTCGCTCTTCTGCCGCACTACTGGAATCTGCAAGTAAACCTGCAACCAGATAGTCAGTATTCGGAACCGCGCCTATGTCAGGACCATTTCCAATAAGTATATTACGCGCTCCGGTTCCGATTAGCTTCATGATCTGGTCGGCAACCGCGTCAACTGCAATGTCTACACGCTCCTTAGAGGCTTTACGAATAGCTTGTCTTTCAGCACCGGGTGAGGTTTTGTGGTAAGTTGCACGAATACCTTGAGCGGTAAACAAGTCGTTACCGCCGATTACAACCATGTATAGAGCCGCAGGATCTGACTGAAAGTTGTTCAGTGCCAGGTAAGCGTTGATCTGCGTTGGCAGGTTGCCATCTGGTGTTGTTTCATCGCCGTCATCATCAAGCGCTCTGGCGCCCCCTACTGCATAGTTGTTACCTAGAGCTTGACCGATCAAGTGACCAGATGGACCAATAGGAACGCCATAGTGTGCTGCAACCACATCTGCCGCAACGGTATTGCCATTAGTGAAACGGTCTGCCGCCTGGCCACCATAAAGTAGATTAATATTTCCTGTATCCGACAAGCTGTCACCAAAAAAGTAAATATTGTCGAAAGCACTTGCGCTCGAAGACAGTAGTGCTGCACCGACAAAGCCGATCGCTGTTTTTAGAGAACTCTTTCTAAATAGATTCCGCATTATATTTTTCCTTCTTATTGTTCAATGTTTTGTATGACCACAGATTGACGCAGGATTCAGGCTCTTACGTCAGTTAGGGCTATCAGGAACTATCACTCAAAAGTGGTTGGAGTACTTAGGCGAAATATGTGCGTTTGTTTGAAAAAGTGCGCTTTTCGTATTCTGCAAGCAAGGAAAGTGATATCTAACCTAGAATTTAGACCGTCGTCACAGTTTGCTTGATGAAAACCTCTCGTAATTGAACCGCATGGTATGGGCCTAGAATCTAAAACAGCCTAAGCTAATCAAAATCCCATTTCGCAAACTCGTCCATCGAGCAGGTCGGTTTACGCAGAAATAACTCTACTAAATTTGTCTAAGACAATATTGCCTAGTTGACCTCTTATAGGAGACATTATTTTACCGGGGACAAAAGGGCTATTCCAAATTCAAAGCAGCAATATTGAATTGCCCATAGCGTGGTTTTTGCGCTTGTTTTTCGAGAGCTCTAATCGTATCAAACGATGCATCGACATAAGCTCTGTTGTATAGATAATATAAGGTTTTCTGCACCACACCGCCAGGCATGGTAAAACTCAAGAGCTCTATTTCTGTCTTACCAGTTGGTAGCTTGGTAAACTGCCAATATCCTGCCATGAGAGGAAATCGAACTAGACGTAGATCTTCTTTTGGGACGTCTTTATCGACCGTTTGAAAAGTAACTCGTACGCGTTTTTTAGACTCATCATATTCTGGCGTATATAAGGTCACAGCATCACGGTCATAAGCACCAACAAAATCATAATTCGTGTAGACATAAACCTTTTCAGGATCTTTTTCCTGAAATACTCGTTCAGATCTGGAAACACTAACCGCCCACTCGGTGAATTTATTCACATCCATAATAACAGCGGTGAGAGACTCCAAAGACACATCACTTCTTGTCACGAACTTGCATTGGTTAATCTTACTTTTATGCTGTCGACATTCAGCACTGATTCGCTCATCGTCTCCCGCTGCCTCCCAATCGGAAAGCCAACTTGGCGAAGTATCTTTTTTGGCTTCTGCAAATACTGAAGGTGACGCAAAGGCACACAATATAGAAAGAAATAAAGCTATGTATGGGATATAGACTTTATCAGCAGTACTAGTTTTCATATCGATTTCCTGTCGAAGCTCTCACAAAGTTGGACAACTTTAACGGCATATCTTTACAATGTAAATTTATTTTTATCTTCTGTTAGAGCCACTAGCAGCAGTCTTTAGTCTTAACTGTTAATTTGCAGTTAAAAGTGACCTGCCATTTACATCCAATATTGACCCTCCATTTTTGATCCTTTCCCGCCATGAATAAGTTAAAGTAATCGATCAGTAACTCAATATTCAATGCAAAATATAGGGCTCTGATGGGTCAAAACTGCACACCAATCGATGTTAGAACCTACTTTTATCAATAAACGTAAAATCAGACACACTTAATAACAGTTGAGGAGAGAGCAACTAACCAGCCTCCAAATTAAGCAAAGTCAAAGCTACCGGCTGAGAGATTAGTATCTGGTTATTCAACTGTAGCATTTGAAACTACACGCCCTACCCTTGTTTTGGAAATTTCTATTAAAGCCCCAGCCATGATGATGGCCGCGCCTAGAAAAACCTGTGGTGATGCTAATTCATCTAAAATAAAAAAAGATATGATCGTCGCTATTACAGGTTGTAAACAGCCTATAATTGAAACAGACTTTGCCCCAATATTCTGAATACTAAACGCCATCAAAGAATGAGGGAGCGCTGTAAAAATTATCCCGATAATTAGCCATAACCACCACTCATTCGCCCCTGAAATAAGATTATCAATATGGCTAGTTTGTGATAGAGAGAGAGGAAGTAACATGATAGCAACGGTTAGTACTTGGTAAAAAATAACGTGATGAGCCGGGTAAGTTTTCAAAAATTGCTCCTGTAGAATATTCCTTGCAGCAAAGCAGCCAGCAGAAAAAATACCGAGCAAAGCCCCTAACGCATTATTTGTACCGACGCCTTGGTGTGAAGAAGCCATCATCCATACACCCAGCAGTAAGAAGGGGGCAATCAAGTAATCTTTTAAGGGTGCAGTTTTCTTAAAAAAAACCCTTTCGAATATCAGTGTCATCATTGGATACGTGTAGAGGGCCGTCATACCGAGAGTGACGGTTGAGATACTCATTGAATAAAAAAAACTTAGCCAATGAACGCCCAATAACAAACCTACGCCTATACAAATAAAATAGTCGCTACGAGTCCTTAAATAAATCCTTTCACCAAATATTCGCACCACCACATAGATAGTGAAAGCTGCGACAAGGGAACGGATAACCGTGATGTTTAGCACATCTGTCAATAATCCTTTCGCAAAATAGCCGTTGCCAGCTAACAGGCTGATCGCGGCTAGAACCGAAACCGTCGCGAGTTGGTTTACTTTCACTTTATGGTCCAACTTAATTACTCTTTTGCATCAACATAACCCTTTTCTAATTTCTTAAGGGGGGACAAGAAATTACTACTTGTCGACGCGTGGATCTCAGGTGCCGATGTTGACTGTATTTCGAAGATTATCTCACTACTTGAGTTAGTAATTTTTTCAGGATCCAGACTCACAGTTATGGGTCTTGTGACCTGTTCTCCTGGGCCAACAGAAAAAGCAGTATCAGGAAAAATACGTGCGCCTAAATCATTTATACTTAGAGTGAACATATCTCGTATCTCACGCTTGTTAATAATTTTAAGCGTGTAAGAGTTTTCTATCATGCCCATACCATTCTGGAAATAGAGTGCACCACGGTCTCGTGAAATAGAAAGTGCTGTTAGTGGCCTTTGGTATAACAATATGGCGAAGGCCAGCATTGATACGAGTAATATTGAGCCATAAGCAAGGGATTTGAAATCAAGCTTAAATGCGCGTTTCCCATGTATGAATTCTTTTTCAGAGGCATAGCGAATCAGCCCTTTCGGATAATTCATCTTCTCCATGATATTATCGCAAGCATCGATGCACAGTGCGCAACCGATACACTCGTATTGCAAACCATCTCGAATATCAATGCCTGTTGGACATACCTGAACACATATTTGGCAATCGACACAATCACCCAACGCCTCCCTGCCTTCTACTCTAGAACGACTGCCTCTCGGCTCCCCCCGTCTTTTGTCGTAACCAACTATCAGCGTGTTTTCACTAAACATCGCAGATTGAAAACGAGCATAAGGGCACATATAGATACAAACCAGTTCTCTTAACCAACCGGCGTTGATATAGGTGGCCAAGGTGAAGAATATAATCCAAAAAATGGCCCAACCACTCGTTAAAGACAAAGTAATAATATCTAACGATAGCGCTCTTATTGGGTAAAAATAACCTACAAATGTAATTGCCGTGGCTAAGGCGAGTAATATCCAACTTAGGTGTTTACCCGTTTTCTTGACTATTTTTTGAAAACTTACCGGTGACTTATCTAGTTTTATACGTTGGTTCCGACTTCCCTCAAATAGTTCTTCTAACCATATAAACATGAATGACCAAACGGTCTGTGGACAACTATAACCGCACCAAATCCGACCAAAAAGAGAGGTTATAAAGAATAAACCATAGGCTGAAATAATGAGCGCAAAGGTTAGTAAGGTAAAATCTTGCGGCCAAAATGTAATCCCAAATAAATGAAACTTACGCGCCCCGATATCAAATAGAATAAGCTGCTGCCCTCCAACATCGATCCAACCAAAGGCAAAATACATCACTAACAAAATACTTAACGATACAGCGCGGATTTTTTGATAGAAACCAGTAATATTTCTAACATATATTTTATCTGTTGAACCGACAATTTGAGGCTTTGTTTCGGATATATTAATAAGGGGTATAGATGAGTTCATTGATAGTCTCGTTTTTATATAATGCAGTTACAGCGTTAATCTAAAGAAGGGCGTCATCCCGAAAAAGGGAGCAAGGCGAATTTTTGAGAATAAACAAGGCGTGTTCATGATCACTACCATCTGGAAGTAGAAAGGAATCAACACCGCAGGCTTTTAGCATCGCAATTTGATCTAAAAGGAAATTACCGGAAATGCGTAGGTCACCTTGAAAATTCAACTTTGTTTTTAAGATTTTTGCCAATGAAAAACAGCGGCCATCTTGATAGTCCGCTACTTCAATGCTCAATACAGGTAAATCCAAAATATTCTTTGAGAATAGGTCGGGGTTTACGTTCGACTCGAACCAAGCACCAATCCATGCCTGAGGTAAAGGCCATTGATCTCTTAAGACCAGGGTTTCAAGAGGCACTAAAGAAAACCAAGGATAATGAGTATTATTGTCATGATTCTCTTCTATTTTGGTCCATGGGTCTTCAAGCACCAGTGATTGTTTAATGAGCTTTTTCATAGACGCCTTCCTTAAATTTTTTTAGGCCAATACGTGAAAGGGTCTCGATGAAATGTTCAGTGCCCTGGCGATGCTCCAGAAAAATATGAATGATTTTTTTGACGACTTCAGGCACTTGATCGGCTGCAAACGACGGGCCTAAAATTTTCCCTAGCTGTGCATCATTGGACTTAATGCCCCCTAAACTGATTTGATAGAATTGCTGACCTTTTTTATCAACACCCAGAATACCAATATTGGCTAAATGGTGGTGAGTACAAGCATTCATACAGCCCGAAATATTCAACGATAGGTCGCCCAAGCTGTATACATAGTCTATATCTTCGAATACGTTTTGAATTTGTTGCGCAATGGGAATGGATTGAGCATTGGCCAGACTACAAAAATCTAAGCCGGGGCAACAAATGATATCGTTAATGGTACCTATATTAGGGCTCGCTAAATTTAGTTTCTTTAATGCATTCCACAGCCCAAAAAGATCCGAAACATTGACATCTGCAAAGACAATATTTTGCTGGTGTGTGGTGCGTACTTCGCCAAAAGAATACTGCTCACAAAGTTGAGCAATCGCTTCGAGTTGAGCCGATGTGATATCACCCGGAGCAACAGATTTACTTTTTAAGGACAGTGTTACACAGCGATATCCCTCCATTATATGACCAGAAGTGTTACAACTTAACCAATTTGAAAAAGGCTGATTTTCTAGCTCTGCTTGTTTTAGCAGAACAGAATTCGACGGATCAAACTTGCGATATTCTGGCGCTTTGAAGTGGCTCTTGAAACTTTCAACTTGTTGTGGGTGAAGTACTTGACCATGGACCTGAACGCGTTCCCATTCAAGTTTTACTTGTGCTCTAAACTGTTCAATACCAATTGATTTGACGAGTATTTTGATACGGGCTTTATACTTATTATCCCGACGCCCGTGCTGATTGTAGATACGAAGAATCGCTGTCAGGTAATCAAGGATATCTTTTTCAAGAATAAATTCAGATAGTACCGAGCCAATGATAGGCGTACGGCCTAATCCACCCCCTACCCATACTTGAAAGCCTAATTTCTGTGCGTCATTAAATACCGCCCTAAGACCGATGTCATGTGCCTGAGTGATCGCACGATCTTGTTGAGAACCAGAGATGGAAATTTTGAATTTACGCGGCAGAAATGCGAATTCAGGATGCCCTAACGACCATTGCCTGATAATTTCACAATAGGGGCGTGAGTCGACGATTTCATCTTGCGCTACACCTGCAAATGGGTCAGAGGTGATATTCCTGATGCAATTACCACTTGTTTGAATCGAGTGAAGGTCAGTCTCTGCTAGTTTTGAGAGTATTTTAGGGACATCACCCATCGCAACCCAATTGAACTGAATATTCTGCCTAGTAGTGATGTGGCAATAAGACTTATCATATTCTCTAGCCACGGCTGCGAGCGCTCTTAGTTGCCGAGCCGAGATCATCCCGTAAGGAATAGCAACACGTAACATCGGTGATTGTCGCTGAATATAGAGCCCTTGTTGTAGCCGGATAGGACGGAACGCGTCGTCACTCATTTTTCCAGCAAGGTTTCGTTCAATCTGACGATGGAAAATTCGGTTTCGTGCTGTTAACTGTAATCGATCCTGCTCATCGTATTGGTACATATCCCGTAAAGCCTTCCTATCTCGAGTAAGGTTTGCATTGCTTATATGTCTTTAAAGCAACGGGCATGCCATGTATATATCCCTCCATAAACCATTGAAAACAAATGGAATATCTTATTTTTTGGTAATTGATAAATTTGAATAGCGACATATGGTCACGACATTTCGCTTCGAGTCGATATGTCGTGCTTTAATGTATGGTGCTTTAATGTATGGTGCTTTAATGTATGGTACTTGAAGCGTAGAGGGTAAATTCTGAAAACAAGCTTAGTTTTCTCGTACAATACCTAACTTTTTCATCTTTGATCGTAATGTGCTCGGGGGCAGGTCAAGAATTTCTGCAGCGCCTGTTTTACCAGCGACAACGCCGTTAACCGAATTTAGCACCTGTTCTATATGCTTCTTTTCAGCTTCATGTAGTGTGTGTAAGGGCCTGCTTTGCTCTTCATCGGAGCTTGAATACCCCGGTAGGTTTGATACCCTCAAAATAGGCGGTTCACAAACAATCGCAGCTCTCTCAAGCACATTCTGCAACTCTCGAATGTTACCTGGCCAGTGGTATTGCCGGAGCCTCTCCATCGAACTTTCAGATACACTCTCAAAATTCTTTCCCAACCTATGTTTCAGACGTTCTAAAATATGTTCGACTAGAGACGGGATATCTTCGTACCTTTGTCTAAGACTTGGAGCCAGAATGGGAAAGACATTCAAGCGATAATACAGATCACTCCGAAAAAGCCCCTGACCGACCATCTCTTGCATGTGCCTGTTGGTCGCCGCAATAATTCTCACATCGACATGAATTGTTTTATTACTGCCTAAACGTTCAAATTCCCCCTCTTGCAACACGCGCAACAGTTTAACTTGAATATCTAGGGGTAATTCACCTACCTCATCTAAGAAAATGGTGCCGCCATTGGCCAACTCAAAACGGCCGATGCGTTTTTGCAGCGCCCCGGTAAAGGCTCCTTTTTCATGTCCGAATAACTCACTTTCTACCAGTCCCAGCGATATTGCACCACAATTAACTTTGACTAGGGGGCGGCCTTTTCTGCGGCTTGCGCTATGAATAGAACGGGCTATTAACTCTTTTCCAGTACCACTTTCGCCTTGAATGAGCACGCTAGAGTCTGTGGGCGCGACATGCTCTATTTGTGTCAATATCTGGTTAAGCGCAGGGCCGCGACCTATGATCCGAGAGAAATTATGTTGTGATTGAATCTCATCCATCAAATAGTTGTTTTCGGCTTGCAACTTTTCCTTTAACGCTTCAACTTGTTTTAAAGCCGCTTTGAGGGCTTGCTCAGATTGCTTTCGTTCGGAGATATCTTTGAAAACAATGACCGCACCCACAATTTCATTCTCTCGCTCAATAGCAGTGACAATATATTCCACCGGAAACATTGAAGCATCTTTGCGCCAGAAGACTTCGTGATCGACTTCACGCTGTTTTCCATCTCTAACGGTTTGGTAAACAGGGCATTCATGAATTGGGTAGTTACTGCCGTCTTTGTGAGAATGGTGGTGAAAGTTATGCACCACTTTTCCAATTAACTCCTCTTCCGGCCAACCGGTCATTTTTTCAGCGGCGGGGTTAACGAAAGTGGTATTGCCATTTTTATCTAAACCATAAACCCCTTCACCAATGGAGGTTAGTATCAGTTCGTAACGTTGTTTTAGATAATCCTCATCAGTTTTTTTCTGTGTGTCGGGCATGAACGAATAAACCTATTGCAGCGGAGGTTGATATTTGGGAATTGAATAATAATCAGCACAATATCATTCTACTATAAGAGTGCCCGTCCTTTTTTATTTTTTAATTTCCTTTATTACTTAATTGAATCAATTTCTTGACTTGTGTCTTAGGCATAGGATTAGTATTTATAACAAGTCAGGAAAACACCCGTATTATTTTTGGAAATCTCTTTCATGAAGCTATTTAGTACAAACATCATAAAGAAAAGCCTTATAGCACTCATGCTATTAAGTTTTTCGATGTATGCATTTAGCCTTCAGAACAATACGCTTAACTATACTGACGCTAAAAATATTAGTGCGGAACACAATATGAACACCGTTTCTAATATAAACAAAGCATATGACCACTGTAATGATACGACAACTTTTCAGCAATGTAATAGTTGTGTTCACTGCGCGATTCTTTCAATGCAGCCATGTATCACTATTCTCAAATTATTGACTGAGGTATGTGATACTACTATTTTGTATTCAGAAAGAACCATTGAGCTTCCATATAAACCTCCTCGAGTTTAATACATACAAACGGATTTTTTTCAAAATGCGTTACTAAAAATATTTTACGAACAATGCACTACTAATTCAGGTATTAAGTTGAGTCGATGCAAAGTCATTTAGCCTGAGTAAAAAAAATTGAGGAATATATTATGAAATCTATTAAAACTGCTATTGCTGCTCTCGTTATAACTCTACCATTAACTGCCTTTGCAGAAGGCGGCTACCAATGGGAGAAAAAAAATTTACAAAAACCAACGATTTTAAAAACAAGCACCGCTGCAAAGATGGGTCATACAGCAGCTCAACATAAGTTTATGATGACCGAATCAAACGACCCATCAGATAACAATCAGTTAAATAATGTTCATAACCACACTAAACAGCATGTCAACCACATGGCTTCAGACCATAAACGTCATGACCTTGGTGAACAATAACTGACGATTAAACTAAACTTATTTCGTATTAACTTGAACTCCCTTAAAGGGAGTTCTTTTTTACATAATACGATTTAGCTCGATATTAAATCGTTCCAAACAATACAGAAAACAACTACAACAATTTTTACCCTTCATATTCTAAACTAATCGCAACCATCAACGTGTAGCTCAATGTACTCCCATACATCAATCAATTCGCCTTTAAAATAATTTTCATTAGATACTTACGCACTTAGTGTCTCTTGAGGAAGGGGACAATGCTTACCCGTTTGATAATGCTCAGAAATTTTACATGTGATTTATACTATCGCTGACCTTTTAAACAATCTATAAGAGTGCCTGCCCTTCTTTATTTCTTAATTTTTTCTTCTTTATTTTTGTCTTTATTTTTTTATGGTTCTATTATGACTTGATCTCCTAATAATTATTCAGCATTAGTCAGGAACGCTCATGAAACGAATATTACTATTCTTATTGACCAATATAGCGATTATGTTCGTTTTGAGCATAACTTTACGCATACTGGGCGTTGATAGCATATTGGAGCAAAATGGCTCTGATTTAAATATACAAGCACTAGTAATACTTTCAGGTGTTATCGGTTTTGGTGGTGCGTTTATTTCATTAGCCATTTCCAAGTGGATGGCAAAACGCATGACCGGCGCGGTTGTTATTACGAATCCAACAAATAATATTGAAAAATGGCTAATTAGCACAATTGAAAAACAAGCTAAAATTGTTGGTATTAAAATGCCAGAAGTTGCAATTTTCCCCTCCACTCAAATGAACGCGTTTGCTACTGGAGCCAGCAAAAATAGTTCTTTAGTTGCCGTTTCTCAAGGTCTATTAGACAACATGACTCAAGGTGAAATTGAGGCCGTATTAGGCCATGAAATGAGCCATGTTGCTAACGGTGATATGGTGACACTTACACTTATTCAAGGCGTAGTGAATACTTTTGTAGTGTTCTTATCGCGCATCATTGGTCATGTCGTAGACCGCGTCATTTTAAAAAACGAGCGTGGTCACGGCATCGGTTACTTCGTAACGGTTATGTTTGCACAGGTTATTCTGTCAATTCTCGCTAGCGTTATTGTCATGTATTTTTCAAGAAAGCGAGAATTTATCGCCGACACAGGAGGCGCTGATTTGGCAGGCCATCAAAATATGATCAATGCTTTAAAACGTTTGGGACAAAAGGAGCCGGAACCACTTCCTGAGCAATTAGCCGCTTTTGGCATTGATGAAAAACCTAAAAAAGGTTTTGCTCACTTGTGGACATCACACCCACCAATAGAGGCTCGTATTGAAGCACTAGAAAAACGAGCCGCAAATATAAAGAGCGAGACTTTTTAGACATTAAAGCCCTATCGTTTCAGATATTTGCTTACACCTTGTTTTTATATCAAGCGGTTTAGCGCACATGTTCCGGCTCTTTCATACCTAGCGCAACAAAAGCGGCAACCGCCAACAGCACACCTGCAATAACGAAAGACCATACATAACTGCCGGTATTAGCGACGATCATTCCGGATACACGCGTCATTACAAACCCGCCGACACCCCATGAAGTAAACAATAAGCCATAATTTAAGCCAAGAGATTTTAGCCCCCACCAACTCTTACAGAATGCCGGAAATAAGGCCAAATTTGTACCATAGTTAAACCCTATAAACGTTGCAGACAAGACAATAAAGAAAGCGATGGAACCTTCGCTAGAGACTACAAATATTGCCAGAAACATATTCAATGATTGCAATGCCAAGAAGATAGCCAAAGCCACGCTTTTACCCATTGCATCCGACACAACACCAGCAATAATTCGTCCAGAAGCATTGCCTACAGCCATAATAGCGACTACAACAAATGCAGCATCACCCATGCTTTGCTTAGCCATACCCGCCACACTACCAATCACCATTAAACCAGCACCTGCGCCGACAAAATAAAGTGCCCATAACTTCCAAAAGGATGCCGTTTTTATTATTTCACCAGCAGTCAATTCACTAAGGGCTGTCACCGTTACAGACTCAGCGATTAAGGGCGAGCTTTCCGTCACTGTTTCATGCTCAGGGGTTGGGGGCACATAATCTTCAGGAGGGTTTTTAAGAAATCGAGATAATATGCTCACAGCCACAAAAAACGCACATGCAAAGAACATCATAGCGCCTTGCAGCCCCCATAGCCCAACCAAATAGGACGCAAGCGGAGCAATGTACACAGGTGCCAAACCAAAGCCTGCAACGACCAAACCTGCGATCAGCCCTGTCTGCCCCCCTGAAAACCATTTAAGTGCAGGAGGTGTCGCTGAAGCATAACCAAAACCTATACCGGCCCCGGTTAAAACGCCAAAGCCAATTACCCAAGCGGCATAACTCGTACTTTGGGAGATAACCAGCAATCCAGCCCCAACTAGCACCCCACCGATTAATGCCGTCACTTTTGGTCCAATAATATCTTGGCATTTACCAGCCAAAATCATGGTAAAGGCAAACACTAAACAACAAACAGCATAAGGGTCTCCGACGGAAGCTCGATCCCAATCAAAACCGCCTCCCCCACCGGCCTCAACAGATTCTACAATCTTTGCCTGATAGATACTCCATGTATAAAGAACCCCCAAAGATAAATTAATTCCCGTACCGGCTAGCACAACCTTCCAACCCGGATTTTTTAGTATTTCTGACATGCTATTCCCTCCCCCCCGTCAATAAATAAATCTAACTTAATACAGACATTCGCCTATGAACCTATTAAATTATTCAAGTCACAGAGGAAATAATTGTTTATCGGATAGATAAACAATTTCTATATAGGAGTAGCAATATAATCCATAAGCTACAGAATCAATTGACCAGCATCAAAATGATCGTTAAAAGAGAAAAATATAAAATCGAGGCCGACTAACATACACCTTCCAACAAAATGAATACAGTGTATGAACGATCCTCAAAGTCAGCTATAAAACCTGGGGAACTCTACTTTGAATATTCTGAACCACTAATTTGATTAGTGGTCGCATTTTTATAATACAAGCTGAGTAGCGGGGGTTATGATTGCGTGTCTATCAATGCTCCCGGTTCGAGTAGACCGGCTTCCATTAAACGATTACTTAGTTTTTGTTCATCTTCTGCGCTTAGCGTTGAGAGGTCTGCATACTGCTCCAATATTGATTGCAACAACTGCAAATTGCCTTGATTCACGCCAGAGCTATTGTCACCCTGCTTTGGTGGTGGCGAGCCACCTTCTGGCTGTTGTGGTGGCGTCACTCCTGCAAGGTCACCAATTTTACGTGCGTCAAATCCAGTAATTTCAAGCTGATCAGCAAAGTCTTTACTTGGGTTAATGCCTGCTTCCTGAAATGCTAACACCATATCTTTAGCATCTTGCTCACTCAGTGCAGAACTATCGTAATCAGACAATATCGAGTCAATCGCTTCTTTTTGTTCACTGTTCAATTTTTGAGAAGAAAATGATTGATTTAGGCTTACCGAAGATAAACTGGAACTTATTTCAATGGACATAGGGATTCCCGGGCATTTTAAATGATGCGTTATGTTGTCAAGAACATTAAATATATGAACCAAATGTTCAAGAAATGTGAAAACAATAAGGAAGCTTAATCACTCATATTTATTAGGTACAATCGATTACCCTAACAACCTGAATCTTTGAGGCAGTTTTATTTATGTGGCATTAAATTCGCGGATTCCGGCTGAAGTGCACACCGGAATGACTAAGTGCTTTAAAGAGATGGCAGCTGTACAAAGCTCGACATTTATTTGTATTGTTTTGAATAAACTACAGGGAGATAATTGATACCACGCCTTCAAAATAATATTGGTCATTTGAGTTTATATGTCAAAAAAATGATTAACCCATCAAACTTTTTATCAGTTTTGAGCATGACTTACCTTAGAACATGTTGCCGTTTTTATCATCGTTATAAATTACCGGCATTTTACCTTTCCAATGAGACCAAAGCATGTCGTCACTCACCAGACGCGCCATAAAATCTGCAACATTAATTCGACTGG
>Ga0105348_1001755_pt1 | contig 13971 bp, 13 predicted proteins | sample EN8Hudsemesocosm_2_FD_83504 | JGI IMG/M metagenome (GOLD analysis project Ga0105348, IMG submission 83504) | Methane-oxidizing microbial communities from mesocosms in the Hudson Canyon - EN8C Hudson Canyon | ecosystem: Environmental > Aquatic > Marine > Cold seeps | place: Hudson Canyon... | reverse complement strand
CAGCAGTTAACTTTTACTGAACGTCACATGGGGCTAGAACAAGATAATGTTATCAATTTCTACTTAAATGGTCGTTTGCAGTTTTCTTCAATTGACGAGCATATTTATCACGATTATTTAGTGGCTCCCGTCATGGCAGGCTCTGCCCGACAAGAAAATATTCTTATTATTGGTGGTGGTGACGGTTTAGCGTTAAGGGATGTATTAAAATATAACCCTAAGAAAGTCACCTTAATTGACTTAGACAGCGAGCTCATTGATATTTTTCAACAGCCTACTGATAAAGTTCGGCCGAGATTAGCACAACAAATACTCCAGCTGAACCAGCGTAGTTTACAAGATAACAGAGTTACAATTTTACGAGCAGATGCCTTTATTGCCATTAATGATTTACTCAAAACTAAACAAAATTTTGATGCCATTATTGTTGATTTGCCCGACCCGAGCCATCCAGATTTAAACAAGCTTTATTCGGTTAACTTTTATGCCAGATTAAATCAGCTACTCTCTGGTGATGGCTTGATCGCAATTCAATCAACTAGTCCATACCACGCTAAAGACTCTTTCATTGCCATTGGTAATACCTTGGCTGCTGCTCACTTTGCTCATGTTGAACAATACCATGACAATGTGCCTAGCTTTGGTGAGTGGGGATGGACAATTGCCGCAAAAACTGGCGCTAGTCCATTAACAAGATTAAACAAACTAACTGAGCTACCAGTAGCGCATCAGTGGCTAAATTTAGCTATATTAAAGGCGGCTTTTATTTTCCCAAACAATTTCTACCAAGATAAAGAAGATATCGGTATTAATATCTTAGGGAGCCATACCATTTATCAGTTGCACCAAAAAGCGTGGCAAGACCAGCAAGGTTTAAATTAAGAACAAATAATTTTGCTCCTTGTGCGTGGAATGTAGCATAGTTGATCTATGTGAATGCCTCACACCTATGAGCAATAAGCATTTAAACGAACAACTAAATAGTTTACAAAAACACCTTGACATATTATGTCAAGGTGTTAAATTTAACTCAGACGACATAATATGTCATCTAACTTTTTCATTAAAGAAAGGAAGGATAGGAAATACATGAATATTCATACTATAGCCGATCACTTAAACAGCTTGGCAGATAACTCAGATACAGGATTGTCTTTTGATTGCCAGCCAATTTCAGGCGAAGTTGACGTCTTACAAATCAGTATTATTGGACGTGAAGAATTACCGGTTTTTGTTTCGGTAACCGAAGATCAAATTCTTTGCATCAGTTACTTATGGGGCGCAGAAGAAGTTAAGAGCGAATGCGTTAATGCAATGCATGAAAGCATGTTGGAGATGAATATCCCTATGCCATTGTCATCTTTTTCAAAAATTGGTGACAAATATGTAGTTTTTGGCGCCTTATCTATTAATTCAAGCTTTGCTGATGTCGAGCATGAGTTAGCAGTATTAAGCAACAATGCCATAGAAGTTATCGATGATATGAGTGACTACTTACGTTAGTAAACTAACCAGAGTCACCTTATTTATCCAATATTAGGAATGAGTGGAGTTAATTATGAGTATATTTAAAAAGATTATGACCGCTGTTCGCGGTGGTGCATCAGAAGCTGGTGAAGCAATCATTGATGCCAATGCTACCCGTATTTTTGAACAAGAGATCCGTGATGCAGAGAATCACTTAACCAAAGCAAAGCGTGATTTAACGGGTGTTATGGCAGAACAAATGTCTGCAAAGCGCGAAGTTGATCGTTTAACACGTGAGATTACCGAGCATGAAGGCTATGCAACTCAAGCTTTAGAAAAAGGTGATGAGACACTTGCATTAGCTGTTGCAGAAAAGATTGCCAACTTAGAAAGTGACTTGGCAACACAGCAGCAAGCCCATGATAGCTTTAGCGGTAATGCTGAACGTTTAAAGGAGCTAGTGAAGAAAAGTGAGCGTCAAGTTGCTGAACATAAGCGTCAACTGTCAATGGTAAAGACCACTGAGAGCGTGCAAAAAGCGACATCGGCAATCACTGATAACTTTTCATCAAGTAATTCTAAACTATTGAGTGCTAAAGATTCTTTAGAGCGCATTAAGGCTAAACAGCAAAAATTTGATGATAAGATGAAAGCAGCTGAATTGCTTGAGTCAGAAGATTCAGATACCTCTTTACAAGCACAGTTAAAAGCTGCAGGTATTGGCTCACAAGACAATAGTGCTAACTCAGTACTTGAGCGCTTAAAAGCTAAACAAAAGTAAATTTAGTGTGAGTCATTAGCACATAGTTTAGACTTTTCAGCAAAGCAATGGGCACTACTTTTCAACATCTACATTGTTGTAAGTAGCTGCCCTTTTCAACTTAGGCAGACTTATGAGTTTCTTAAAAAATATTTTCAAAAAAAACACCAAAGAGCCAAGAAAGTTAACACAGGTTAATCAATTACTCATTGATGACATTATTGTATTAACGGATAGCTTTGCCTTACCAGAATCTCTACGCCAACAACAGTTTCAAGTTAAGGCGGTCAATAGTTATGAGTTTGAAGATAAAGTACAAACCGAATGGGCACTTGTTGGCACAAATGCTTTAGAGATTTTTCTATCCCTTGAAGTGGATGATGTCACTGAACTAAAACTCTCTTTAAAAATACAACATGAAGATATTGAACAACTTTTTGATTTAGACAGTTTTGCTGAGGTTTTTGATGAACCAGGTAATGCCTTTTTAGATAGACAAGCTGATAACTCATTAACGTCGATGTGGAGCAGTGAGCAATACCAGCAAAGTACTTTTGCTAAAGTTGGCTACTTTCACCGCAAAGATCATCGTAGTGAGAACTTATCAGCGTATGAAGGCAAAGATAGTGGCGAACAGTTTGAACTTTATAGCCTTTATAATGAAGATCAAAGTAAAGGGGTTGATATTGAAGTCTGGCAAGATGGCGATACCGAAGTTTGCTTAACTTTATTTAGACCAATCACTGATATAATAGATATGTATCCTGCAAGTTAGTCAAAAAACAACTGGAAAGTAACATGGCGAGACAAATCCCAGAAAAATGGCAATCTTCTGTTAAAGCAATAAAAGCGGTGCAAGTTGCGTTTGATATGGATGAAAAAATCCAACTATCTATTCGTAAACAAGCACTTGATGCTGGTTTAAGTCCATCTGATCAAATCAGAGATATTCTAGGCCTTCCTATCAATAAAAGACCAAAACGCCCTCGCCTCACCGTTAGTTTAGCGCCAAGTGATTACCAATTATTAGCAGAAAAATATCAACTGTCTGCGGATGATCAATTAGAAATTAAAAAGAAGTTAATGGATGATTTAATATCGCATATTAACTCAAGCCCTAAAGATGAAAATGACAAGTAATATCAACAGATAAAATGGAACTGTAACTGCTTTGTTAAAGTTTTTTTTTGTGCCATACTTGCATAGAAATGGAACAAATAATAACTTTACTCGGGATATCATTATGTTAAAAAAAATTACTGTCATTACTTTAGCGCTAGCATTATCTGCTTGTGCAAACACCGATGCACTGGATGAAAACATTACCTCGTTAACGAACAAAGTTGACGCATTATCTGCGCAAGTTGCTGATTTAGAAGCACAACAACAATCAGCAGCTGCTGATGTCCAAGCAGCTAAAGCCGCAGCAGAGCAAGCAGCAGCAGATGCAAAAGCGGCTAATGAACGCATTGATAATGTTGTTGCTTCTTACAAAAAGTAAGAAATATTAAAAACACTCCCAAAAAAAGCACCTTCTGGTGCTTTTTTAATGCCCTGCTATCGTTCTGCTATTTCGCTAAATCAATAACAAGACCATTTGGCTTTTCAATAACCGGTAGGAGTTTTTGCCAATATTCCCGTTTAGTGCCGACAAAACGTTGCATAGCACTGGTGAGAATGACATTACCCTTGGTAGCCTCAAGATCACTTAACGGCTGATGTATTTCAATTAACTGCTTATCACCATTTTCGTAGGACATTTTAACCGGCTGATTAATCACTCGCACCTTAGTATTCACAGCCACATTATCAAATAACCATTTAATATTTTCATCATACATTCTTATACAGCCAGAACTTGCCCGCATACCAATACCAAAGCGCTTATTAGTACCATGGATCAAATACTCACTGGTCCCTAATCTCAGTGCATATTTGCCAAAAGGATTATCGGGCCCCGCAGGAACTTCTTTGGCGAGGTATTTACCGTGTTGTGCAAAATGACGGTCTTGCATTTCTTGGGTTGGTCGCCACACCGGATCTTTTCGCTTATCACCAATAACGGTACTGGTTAATGGTGTAGATAACCCTTGCCTACCTATGCCAACCGGGAATACATGCACTTTATTCTCATCGGGTGGAAAGTAATAAAGACGAAGCTCTGGCAAGTTAATGACAATCCCTTCTTGGCTAATAAAGGGCAACAGCATTTGATTAGGAATAACCACCTCTGAGCCGATTTTAAGTAGGAAAGGATCATGTTCAGGGTTAGCTGCAAGTAACGCTAGAAAGCCAACATTGTATTGTTCTGCAAGCTGCTGAAAGTAATCCCCCTTCACGACTTTGTGCACCGTAGGGTGTCCAATAAGGCGCTGCTTGCCTTTAACCGTTTCATAAACTGTTGCGCTAACCGTCTTAACACCAAAAATAAATAAAAAGGCGAATAATAAAGCAGTCGATATTTTGTTGTTTGCTAACATATTGTTATAGCCAATAGGGTTTCATTGATAAAGCTTTTGCGCAAGATTGATCCAGTGCTGCGATGAGGTTTTCACTTTTATTAATTAACCAGTTTTCAAGCTTTTCAGCTGGTTGAGGTAACTGCATTAATTGTTGTTCAAGCAAATTAAGAAAGTGTAATTCGCTGATACCCTGTTTAATATCTAATCTGGGTGTTTCATATTTACTGACAGCTTTAACATCTGAAAATAAACTATTAAACCAACTCGTTGTTAGTAAAGCTCGAATCAATAGGCTATTCGCATTTAAATAAACCTCTTTTGCACTATATGACTCTGGCTGCTGTAAATTAGCTAACTCAGTTTTCAATTCAATATCACTTGTGTTTAATTTGTCAGAGGCAAAAATAAGCAATTCCCTGCCATCCTTTTCACCGCGAATACTTTCACCATTTCTTTTTAGCAGCAAAGTTAATAAATCTAATTGCAAATTATTAAAGCGTTCACTGTGAAATAAGGCTAAAACTTGAGATTCATCTGGATATCTATTTTGGCTTAGCTGTAATTTGGTAATTAACGCTTGGCTAACCAGTGTTTCTTTTTGGTATTGTGATTGTTTATTGAAGAATATTTGAATGTGATCGGCAATATCAACCCAATGGATTGTGCGGATAAAATAACTTAGCTCTGCTCTTAACTTCAAAGACTCGGCAGGCAGACTGTCAACAAAGAGCCAAAACCCTTGTCTGATAAACGCGAGAAATTCACTTATTTCTTTTAGAATTGATAAAGATGGCTTGGCGACATAGTTATCTATAGCCCGCTGAAGTTTAGCGAGCGTTAACTCAAGCCCTTGATCAAACGTTTCATTGATTGAGGTTTGTTTAGATAATGTAACCATGGAAAGCGCTAAACCTGCCGTGAGCTCGTTTCGTTCGAGCACAGTGTTAGCTTTTGTTTTATTGGCTTTTAAGGCATTCTCGGGAAAAGTCTTTTCGCCGACTTTCTTAAATAAAGCGTAACCGCGTGCAGCTTTAGTGAGCTGTCCCGGCCTTAATGGTAACTTAGAGAAAAGTAGCTTCACCACAGAAAATAGCTTTTCCACTCCACCTGATGCTAACTCAAGCTCAATTTCATAGATTTTATCGGTTTCATTAAGCCCTTTGCAGCAGATTTCACCTGAATCAACCACTAACTCAACTTGAGCATTGTCAAAGCTAAGCAGGAAAGTATGGCGAGTAAAATTCGTTGAAAATAACTCAATCAGTTGATGTTGTAGCTGGGCAATATCTGTTTTGGCTTGCCAAATATTATCAGGGAATAAAGAAATAATAGGCGTACTATTATCAATATCAACATTATATTCAGGTCTTTGATGTAAACCGGCAATCACCTTACCTGATGTTTTAATCGTTTGCTCAAAACGAGCCTTTTCGCCAGCACATTTTGTACCACGGGTACGTAAGGCAATTTTTTGTTCGCGCAGTGACAAACTTTCGGTATCGAAATAGCAATTAGTTAAGTACTTTTCCTGATAAGTAAAAGAAATATTCTGCTCTGTTAACAGTTCCTCAATAATTGTTTCAACGGGTACTGTTGCTGTTAAATCATTAGTTTCTAATAAAGAGTATTTTAATTCGATCTCTGTAGCCATTATATCCCAAAAGCGTGTTGCTAAATCCTAAGCAAGGATACCGTTACTGTGTTCATTTGCCAATAAAGACTTAGTGACATTAGTGGAGAAAGTCCAATTAAATAAAGGGCTAACTACGAAACCTTTAGGAGAAGTTATAAAAAGGGATGCGATAAAGTGAGCTAGCTATATCAATGAAAACACCTGATAGCTATTTTTAATGCTAAAGTTTCATGTTAAATTTTGTTCGATACGATGTAAATCTTAGCTTGCCATCAAAGCGCCAAACACATAGTATCTTGTCTTCCTTGAATTATTTACACCATTGGTTTTTCTATGAATAACGTTATTAACGTCATAGCAGTGTTTGCTATAAGTGTTGCAAGTTCGCTATTTTTCTCAGCTCAAGCCGCGGAAAATGATTATAAGCAGGGATATATCTCTGATGAATTATTCATATATATGCATGCAGGTCCTGGTACCAATTATAGAATTTTAGGGACAATTATTGCTGGCACTGACATTAAAATAACAGGCTCTGAAGATAATGGTTACAGCGAAATAATTGATGATAAAAATCGTGCTACTTGGGTAGAAACTAAATACGTTACCACACAAGCAGGTTTACGCTTTGTTGTCGCGGATCTGAATAAAAAGATTGCTGCAAGTACTGACTTTAGCAGTCAATTAGATGGTCAAGTTAATGAGCTAAAAAGTACTGTTAACACTCTGACTCAAGATAAGAAAAAATTAACAGCTGAGCTTTCGCAATTAACGGAAACGCTTGCAAAAACCCGTACCAAGATAAAAGGTCAGGATCTTGATATTCAAAAGAAGTGGTTTTTCAATGGCGCCATGGTGTTAGGTGTAGGGCTTATTTTAGGGTTAATTCTACCAAGAGTGTTTGCTCGTCGACGCGGTTCAATGGATAACTGGTCGTAAAAATTTAAATGATTTGTAGCTCAACGATTTATTTGAGCTACAAATCATTTTTCGAACAAACTCTATTTAGCTAAGGCTAAATATTGTTGAGCAATTTGCTTTGCAGAAACCTTTTCTAATATTTCTGCTTTCGATAGTTCAACATCATCTACCAAGGCGCTTTCAATCGCTTCAGCTAACGCTTTTGACTCTCGCCTTGGAACTAAATACTTAGCTAATTTACCCGTCAAAATTTCATCTGGTCCGTGTGGGCAGTCTGTACTGACGACATTGGTAGCAACAGTAATCGCCTCTAACAACACATTACCAAAACCTTCATAGTCAGAGCTAAGAACAAGCACTTGCGCCTGCTTTATCCAGTTATAAGGGTTCGATTGAAAGCCGGGTAAAATTAAACGCTCTTCAACCCCATACTTCTTCGCTAACTTTAAAGCTTTATCAGGCTTGTTACATAAGAGCACCAGCTTTATCGGTTTATCAAGTTTTGCTAAAGCTTCAAATAAAATATCATGGCGCTTTTGTTTTGCTAGACGTCCAACATGAATTATAAAAGGTTCGTTTGGAATGGACTGATTTGGAATAAGTGCTTGCTGTTGAATATCACTTAAATCAAAAGGGTTATATATAGTTCGAATAGTTTTGGGTTTTATAATACTCCCTTGGCAAACTTCTCGCTCTATTCCTTGAGAAACTGTAATTAAATTTTTCCTCGATAACTGCTGCTTTGATTTTAATAAATACAAATAGGCTAACGGCCCTAATTTCTTTTGTCTTATTAATTCTTCTTCAACACTGTTATGAACAATATAAAAAACATGCTGTATATTACTTTTTGCAAGCAAATTATTACTGCGATCTAAATTAGACAGCACTAAGTCAAATTCCGAAAATTTCTTTTCCTCTTCATTAAACCATTTTTCCAAGATTGAGATGCTCTTTTTGATCTGCCAAAACCTATCAACTTTAGAGGCTTTATCATTAAACAGATAGCACAATTTTATACCGTTTGGCACGGTATAATCACAGCGATTACTTAAAGATAAAATTGTAACCTTATGGCCTTGCCTAACCATTTCACTAGCTAGGCTTATCATTACCCGTTCAGCACCACCGCCAGTTAATCCATCAATAACGATGGCAATATTTTTCATCAGCTTTTATCCTGGATATGACTATTTACAGATAGACACTCTTTTTCTGCTGAAAAGAGTGAAGTGATATCATTTACAATAATATCTAATGCCTTACTTGGAGCCTGTTGTTTAATGTTACTAATGACTGACTTTACTTCTTCATTATTTTGTTGGGTTAATTTTATCGCCTGACTTGCAAGGCTCTCAGGGGTAGCGTCAGCAACTAACACTAACTCCTTTGCCTGGCATAGCTTCAAACGCGCAGGTTGATCTGGTGAAACTGGCGCAGCAACACAGGGTTTATGTAATGCAAAGCACTGTAATAGAGTATCACCCGCACTGACAACACACCCTTTAGCATTAGCAAGTAAACCCACAAAATCTTCATTACTCAGCGTTTTTAAACAAGTAACATCTTCATCTTCAGGTAAAGATTTTGGATAATTACTGCCAAATATCACCAGACACTTTGCTTTGCATTGTTGACTAAAGAGCTTTGCCGCTTGGTAATAAATATCAGCAGCTAGTCGTCCGGAAACTAGATGACCGCCAGATCCTGCATTGAAAATAAAATAATTATCTTTTACCACCCTATATTGGGAGAGTAATTTTTGTTGATCTTCAGTTTGGCAAAGTTCAAACACTGGACCAATATTTTTTGGTGTAGCTTTGTTGTAGAGCGATAGTTTAGTTCGCTGCCAAAGACTGAGTGCTTTCATACAATAATCAGGTTGAACTACCCAGTGAATATCGGTATTCGCTAAACGATTTAACTTTAATCCCCGGTTACGTTTTTTATTGTGTTGAGATATAAAAGCAACTTTGGCTCCAAACAACTTGGCCTGTTTAAATTGTTTGGCTCGACCTGACGCATCAAAAATAACTAAATCTGGACTCACTTGTTCGATAATAGCATTAACCCGATTACTGTCCTTAGTTGGAGAGCTTTTACATGTATGGACTTTATAAGGACAATCATCAAGATATGAAACATATTCATTTAATATAAAATGAATATTGGCAGTCGGCCACTTCGCTAACATAGCTTTAGCTATGATCATTGACCGCATGTACTCGCCGATACCAGACGACGAGGATACCGGAATAAATAAAACATTCTTTGGGTTCATTAAAAATAAGGCCTAGGGTCAAAGGAGCTGTTGATTTCATCTCAACGTTGTACGCACCAAGGTACATACTCATACCATGGATGCCAATGGCGCCATAATACCTGAAAAATAACGAATCCCCCAACCGCCCGCAGTGTTTTTTTTTGTTATTAAATTAAAACAGTGGATGAGTTACTAGGCTAACACTGATACAATCTGCAAAATTTTTATAGACTCAGTTTCTCCAGTCAATTAAATGATTTTTTCTCTTTTCGTACTGCTATTTAGGACGTTTTAATGTTGTTAAAGCCTAGTTTGGCCATTTTTATATTTTCTTTTTCTGTTTTGATAAACACCAGCTTTGCCGCACCTTGGGTAGAGCCAGATGATCTCGCCTTAAGAAATGATATTCAGTTACTTGCTGATGCCGGTATTATCACGGCACCTGTTACCACGTTTCCTTTAATGTGGAATGCCATTAAAAGTGATATTTTATCTGCTAAATCATATTTGCTGACTGACGAACAAAATCAAGCATTGAGCCACGTAGTATTTAGTTATAAATATGCTTCCAGACATGCAAACATAACGAAGAAAAGTGTTTACCTCGCCAGTAGTGCTAATCGCTTTACCAGTTACGGCAACGATAATTTTGATAAAGGTAACATTGAACTTTCCGACGAGTTTTTTGTTGGCAACCTAGTCGGTAAATTACAGGTAAACTACCGAATCGGATTGGATGATAATCCCGAATTAAATCAAGCTAGTGATATGAACCTTGATGGTAGTTTTTTGGCTTATAAACTTGGTAATTGGGTAATTAGTGCTGGCGCTATCGAGCGTTGGTGGGGCCCTGGTGTTGATACTAATTTAATCATGAGTACTAATTCAAGACCACTACCCGCTATAACTATCACTAGAGATAATTCAGAAGCTTTTGAAACACCATGGTTAAGTTGGGCTGGCCCTTGGACTCTTACCGCACAAATGGCGCAGCTAGAAGGTGACAGAGAAGTGCCAGATACCTTGATGTGGAGTACCCGAGGAACTTTCAGACCTTTTAGAGGTTTAGAAATTGGTGGGTCGTGGTCATTCCAATGGGCAGGAGAAGGTCAACCAAGCTCAATGAAAGACTTTTTTAAGATATTATTTGGCAGCAAAGAATGCGCTAATGATCAACCAGACTGTGACCCTGAGTTAAATACCTTTCAGGGTAACCATTTAGCTGGCTATGATATCCGTTGGTCTGATACCTTGTTTGATTTGCCTTACGCTGTATATTTTCAAACCATTGGCGAAGACGGCTCTCCTAATGCCGGCTTAATCACTGATAAAGCAGATATGTATGGAATCGAAACGCGCTTTACATTATTTGAACAACGGGTTCTAGCCAACATTGAATTTACAGACACTCAGGTAGCCTGTAATGGCGATGACCCAACATTAAACTGTTTTTATGAACATGGCACCTATAAGTCAGGTTACCGTTATTATCGCCGCACTATGGGTTCAACTTATGACAATGACGCCAAAACCATAGTGGCAACATTCTTAATGCAAACGACAGCAGGCAATAGTTGGCTGCTCAAGTTTAGAAAAGCGCAGTTAAACACTGATAATGTCGATCGGTTTCCTGACGATATTAATTTAGGAAACCCTGTATCAAAAGTAGCTGAAGATGTTTTACAGTTTGATGGCCAATATAAGTTCATCGCTTTTGATTCTCGTTTCACTGTTGGTGTTATCGTGACAGATTCAAAATTTGTTGATGGTGTTAGCTCTGAAGATGTAACCGAGTTGGATGGCTATATCAAATGGGAATATCGTTTTTAGTCTTTTATATCAACTGATTTCAAAGCATGATAGCGGAGCAAATGGCAAAGGGATGAATTGCAAACGGTTAATTTTAAAAGATTAAAATTATGATATACTTCGACACTTAATAATTAAAACTAACCAAGATGCGATATAACCTATGATGACAGCCAAAACTTATGCGCCTCGCTGGTATAATATCTATGCCATTCACTTTTTTCGCCTTATTGGTACAAAAATCTTGCCCGTTTCTTGGTTTAGAGAGGCATTACCAGAAAAAGCTGCCCGTAAAGCGGTCAATGGCACGTTCAACTTAGAAATTGTCAGCCATTGTTGGGGCTACTCAAATATGCTGACATATCAACTTAGTTCATACGTAAACTATCCTCCGACAAAACTAAATGTAACCGCTACAGTGCTTTATTGTATCGAAGATGAAAATACTACAGCCGTTGCTAATTACTTCAAGAAAATAGATGTCCCCAACGTCACTTGGAATTTTCAGGCAATAAGTAAAGAGAAGTTATTTAGAAGAAGCATCGGTCGAAATATGGCAGCCCGTACAACCAAAGCTGATTGGATTTGGTATACCGATTGCGATAATATTTTTCATGAAAATTGTTTAGATTCACTGGCTGAACAATTACAAGGCTGCCAAGAAGTTTTAGTATATCCTAAGGGTGAAAGTACGACCGATATGCTTTCGGACGAAGACCCCATATTACGGAAAAACTGCCCTCCTGAGGTGGTTGAAATTGAACGAGATAATTTTTCTTTTAATTCACTGAATAAGTCAACAGGACCTTATCAAATAGTACATGGTGATGTCGCAAGAGCTATAGGTTACTGTGAAAAGTTAAAAATATTTCAAACTGAAGAAAATGCTTGGCGAAAAACCTATGAAGATACCGCCTTCAAGTGGTTAATTAACAGCCAAGGTGTCGCCATTGATATTAAAAATGCTCTGCGTATACGACATGTTTCTAAAGGACGATATACCAAGGACTCTAATATATCGAGAGTTCGCAGTAAAATAAGACGATTACAAGAGTAATTAACAAACTTCGGCTGGACTTTAGTTCCAGCCTGCCAACCCCGTAACTTCCGCACAATAAGCAAAGGTTTCCCATTGAACTATAGAAAAGAAATAGACGGTTTAAGAGCCGTTGCAATATTGCCAGTATTATTGTTTCATGCTGGCTTTTCTGTGTTTAGTGGCGGCTATATTGGTGTTGATGTTTTCTTTGTCATTAGCGGTTATTTAATTACTTCAATTATCCTCGCAGAGATGGAACAAGGTAACTTTTCTTTAAAGCGCTTTTATGAAAAACGTGCCAGAAGAATACTACCGGCATTAAGTGTTGTGCTCTTGGTAACATCGGTATTGACCTTTATCTTTATGCCGCCAGAGTTGATGAAGTCCTATTCAAATAGCTTAATGTCAGTGGTAACATTTTCTTCTAACTTTCATTTTTATGTCTCTAGTGGCTACTTTTCTACTGCTGCTGAGCACAAACCATTACTTCACACTTGGAGTCTAGCAGTAGAAGAGCAATATTATATCTTATTTCCTTTTTTGCTGATGACGTTAGCAAAAATAGGCCTTAGAAACGTCATTAAAATTACCCTTGCATTAACTTTAGTGTCACTATTGCTTTCACAATACCTTGCTAACAACGAACAACACGATGCAAACTTTTACCTCATTTTTAGCCGTGCATGGGAATTATTAGCGGGGTCGTTAATTGCCTTAACAGGTATTAGTAACAAGCAGTTTTCGAAAAAATTACGCGATGCATTTGGTCTAGTCGGTTTAAGCTTAATTGCCTATGCAATGTTTACCTTTGATAACCACACACCTTTCCCAAGCTTTTATACCATAATTCCGATTCTAGGCACGGTACTGTTAATTATCTTCACTAATAAAGATTCTCTCGTTGGCAAGCTGTTAGGCAACAAGCTTTTCGTTAGTATTGGTTTAATTTCTTATTCCTTGTATTTATGGCACCAACCGTTATTTGCCTTAACTCGCTTAAAAACTGAGGGAGAGCCAACTGAAGCAATATTTATGGTGCTTATTTTATTAAGCTTCATTTTAGCGTTCCTCACCTATCGCTTTATTGAAACGCCTTTTAGGAAACGTCAAATTACCTTTAATGTACCAACATTAACACTCGCTAAACGTTCTATTATATTTTTCATCATCTTAGGTATTGCAGGTGTGGCAACCAAAGGCTTTAGCTTCAGATTCAGCAACGAATACAGTAAAACAATTCAACATAACCCGTTACGTAAAGAGTGCCACACGAAGGGGGAAAACTATAAAAAGCCACAAGATGCTTGTCGTTATTTTGGTGAGAAAGTCACATGGGCAACGTTAGGTGACAGCCACGTTGTTGAAGCAAGTTACGCTCTAGCTAAAGCATTAGAGCCAAAAGGTGAGGGAGTGGTCCACCTTAGCTTTAGTAATTGCGCTCCCAGTTTGTTATTCGAGGCATCTAACCCTGGTTGCTCTGCATGGATTAAAGAGAGTGTTAATTATTTAATCCAAGATAAAACAATAGAAAATGTACTCGTCGCTTTTAGATACAGCGCATTTTTATATGGTGATCATACGAACTACTACCCTAAATTACCGAATGAAAACCCTGTT
>Ga0105348_1001752_pt1 | contig 13986 bp, 12 predicted proteins | sample EN8Hudsemesocosm_2_FD_83504 | JGI IMG/M metagenome (GOLD analysis project Ga0105348, IMG submission 83504) | Methane-oxidizing microbial communities from mesocosms in the Hudson Canyon - EN8C Hudson Canyon | ecosystem: Environmental > Aquatic > Marine > Cold seeps | place: Hudson Canyon... | reverse complement strand
CCATTGCCAATGCCCTTGCCAAAAGAGGGGCACAAATATTAATTGTGGCTCGCAATGAAACCAAACTGGCCGAGGCCGCAAAAAAATTGGCTGACAGTAGTCAGCTGGGGATTGAAATATTAAGTGCAGACATCAGCAAGTTAGACGATGTGAAACGCATCGCTGAAAAAGTCAGCTCCCTTGCCCCCTGTGCAGACATTATTGTCAATAACGCCGGTATTGTCAGCGCTGGCTATTTAACTGAGACCCCATTAGAGGAGTGGGAACGTTTATACAATTTAAACGTACGGGGTTTAGTGGGGCTATTACAACAACTGACGCCAGCCATGGAGGCGCAAGGGCTACAAGATCAACAGCCTCGCCACATTGTAAACATTGCCTCGGCGGCGGGTTTACTGGCGTTTCCAGGTATGTCTGCTTACAGCGCCACTAAGGCTGCTGTGATTTCTTTAAGTGATTGCTTGCGTGTGGAAATGGCGCCGGCCAACATTGGCGTGACCACCATTTGCCCCACGTATGTGCGCACTCCTATCGCCGAAACCGTACAGATTTTTGGTCGTATGGATACACCAAAAATTCACAAAAGCGTTGCCAAAGGGTTTCGCAAGGCTAAATTAACAGGCGATGATATTGCTCACGAAACATTACAAGCCATAAATAAAAACAAAGGCTTAGTGATATTAGGTGGTGACGGCAAGCTAGGGCATTTCATGCAGCGTATTTCTCGACAGCTGTTTAGCAACCAAATGGCCAAAATAACCCTTAAAAGTCACAAAAAAAAGGCAGCCTAGTCAATTACCCTTAATGAGCTAATGCCAGTACCTTTATATTCAAACCCTTATGTTAGGAAACAAATGGGTTTTTATTGTTGGCATTGCTCTGGTTAAGCAATAAGTCTTGAAGTGGTCGGTATTGCACAAAAATGTCACCATTACAGGCGTGTATGCTTTTCAAGCGCATCTGATATTTCACGGTAAAGAACCTCCATTTCGCTAAAATCCCTAAAGACAGTGCGTAAGTCAACCTTGGCGACACTGGCTACCGATTCAGCACTGGACGACATTTTACCCGGATAAATTATCCCCCCCTTAGTGCCATAATGCGTACACATAAAACACCTATAAATAATATATTGACACAACTACTGCAAGTAACTTGTGGAAGCGGAGGTATTCGTATAATCTTATGTCATAAGCTATGACACTAAAAAGATCAGGCTACCGATATTGGGGATTAATCCATGAAAATTCTTAGAACACCAGACAAGTATTTTGAACACTTGCCCGATTACGATTTTGAGCCCAGTTACACCACCATCAAAGATAACGACGGCACGGATATTCGTATCCATTGCATCGACTTAGGCCCAAAAGATGCCGATCCTATTTTACTGATGCATGGCAATCCTACGTGGTGCTACATCTACCGCAACATGATTCCAGAGTTGCTTAAAACCGGTCGCCGTGTGATTGCAGTGGACCTTGTGGGTTGCGGTCGCTCTGATAAACCCAGTAAACGCTCAGACTACTCTTTAGTACGCCACCATAACTGGATGTCTAAATGGCTAGAAGCCATGAACCTCAATAACATCAGTTTATTTTGCCAAGACTGGGGGGGCACCATTGGCCTTTATCTAGTATCAAAATACCCAGAAAAATTTGACCGAGTCATTACCTCTAATACGGGCTTACCATTGGGTGATGTGAAAAATAAATACCTAACTATTTGGTTATTGCTAATGCGCTTTGCCCCCAGCTTCCCTTGGAATACTGTGCTCAAAAAATCTTTCAGAGGGTCACTAAATGAAGCTGAATTCAACGCCTACCTTGCACCATTTCCTAAATTAAAATACCAAGCGGGTATTTTAAAGTTTCCACAGCTCATCGCAATTCATCCGGATAACCCTGGGGTGCCAGCTAATACGGCTGCATGGGAAGGATTGATGAAATTTACCAAGCCATTTTTAACTTTATTTGGCGCAAAAGATCCCGCATCAAAAGGCTGGGATAAAAAAGCACAGAAGCACATTCCCGGCGCAAAAGGTCAGCCTCATGTCCGTCTTGAAAACGTAGGGCACTTTAGCCAAGAAGAAGCGCCACAAGAATTACTTAAAAGTATTATTCCATTTTTACACGCGAAGGAAGGCTAGGTTCACATGACTAACCAAGATATTTTTCAACTTCGATTAGCCTCCTACCCTGAAGGTTTACCTAATAATGAACATTTTGAACGTACCCACGATGCTTTGCCAGAAGTAAAAGACGGTGAAATTTCATTTGAAACCACATGGATTTCTATTGACCCCGCCATGAAAGGCTGGGTAACCCAAAAACGCAGTTACATGCCGCCGGTTGCTATTGGTGAGGCCATGCGTGCATTTGGTGTGGCAAAAGTCACCGAATCTAAACACCCCAAAATTCAAGTGGGCGATTGGATTACCGGCATGTTAGGTGTGCAGTCGGCTGGAGTATTGGATGCCCGTCTGGTTCGAAAAATTGATACATCATTTGCCCCACCTGAAAAATATTTGGGCGGCTTAGGTATGACAGGCTATACCGCCTACTTTGGTTTATTTGATGTAGCAAAACCTGAACCTGGTCAAACCGTAGTGGTATCAGCTGCAGCGGGTGCAGTGGGCTCAGTTGCGTCGCAGCTTGCAAAAATGCACGGCTGCAAAGTAATCGGAATTGCAGGTGGCTTAGAAAAATGCAACTACCTAAAACAGACATTAAAATTGCATGGCACCATTGATTACAAAAACCAAAACGTTGCCGAGCAGTTAGATAAATTAGCTCCTCAAGGTATAGATGTTTATTTTGATAATGTAGGCGGCCAAATTCTTGATGACGTATTAATGCGCATCAACCCCCATGCAAGAATTGCCGTGTGCGGAGCCGTATCTCAATATGAAAATTTGGACAACATGATAGGTCCAAAAAATTATATGCAGATAATTACCCAAAGCGCGATCATGCAGGGCTTTACTATGAAGGATTACATTAGGCGTATACCAGAGGCCTTTACTAAGCTTTATAACCTGGAGCACAAAGGCGAGCTTATATTACGTGATCATATAATTGAAGGCATCGATAATTTTACCGAAGGCCTTCGTATGATTTACGCCGGTGAGAATCAGGGAAAATTACTGTTAAAACTATAGCCAATATTTATAACCATATACTACAAACTAATTTCATCACGGACTAAACATGCCTAAATTACAAGAGCTATTGGTTGAACGAAAAGACTTAACCAATAGTAAAATAGTGACGAAAAGAGTACCCAAACCAGCTGACGGTCAAATCTTGGTTAGCATTGATAAATTTGGTTTAACCTCCAACAACGTTAGTTACGGTGTATCCGGAGACCTTATCGGTTACTGGAACTATTTTCCGGCACAAGAACAATGGGGAAAAATTCCGGTATGGGCCTGTGGCAATGTCACTGAATCAAATTCAGACGATATAAAAGTAGGTGAGCGTCTTTGGGGATTCTTCCCCATGTCTAGCCATGTAATTTTAACGCCAGGAAACGTGGTTAATGACCAGTTTACCGACATGGTTTCCCATAGAGCAAAGTTACCCAGTATGTACAATCACTATCGACGTACCGCAGCCGAGCCTGAAATTTTAACTCAAATGGAAAATGAGAGGTGTTTGTTATTTCCATTATTCACCACTTCATTTGTTTTATCTGACTATTTGAATCATCATGATTTTTTTGGCGCAGACCAAGTCATTATTGGTTCGGCCTCATCAAAAACGGCGTTTGGATTGGCGCAACTGCTAAGCTGTGACCCTAACCATTCAAAGAAGATTATTGGCATTACCTCTGCTGGTAACGAAGAGTTTGTACGCAGCCTGGAAATTTACGATGACGTGGTGCTATACAACCAAGAGGACAGCATAGACCCCTGTGTTACAACTGCCTACGTGGATATGTCGGGTGATAAAAACCTCACTACCCGTATCCACAATCATATAAAAGGCAATATTGTCGAAAGCTGTTTGGTGGGTGCAACCCATTGGAAAGATGGCGGCCGACTTGAAACATTGCCAGGTAAAAAACCCACCTTCTTTTTCGCACCGGGCTACATAGGCAAACGGGACGAAGAACTGGGTAAAGGCCAGATGATGATGCGCGGCATGATGGCTGGTGCACAAATCTCTACAGCTTTAAAAGGCAAACTAGACATAGAGTGGATTAAAACAGCTGAAGGCTTACAGGATGCTTGGAACGGTATGTTAGAGAATCGAATTAACCCTAAAAATGGCTTAATGGTTTCATTAGCTTAAAACCATAAATCAATTGTAAGGAATCACCATGGATTCACTGCTGGATTTTTCCAACAAAACGGTATTAATTACCGGCGCCGCCGGTGGTTTTGGCCGCCTGCTGGCTAAGGGGTTTGCAGAGCGTGGGGCTAATTTATTATTGAGCGACCTGCACCAAGATAGTTTAGTTGCGCTAGTTGAATCACTCAGTGATTTTAATGGGCAAATACAATCCCTTGCAGCAGATGTAAGCCGAGAAGAAGACCACATAAAACTAAGCACGGTCGCCATGGATCTTTTTGGCGGCTTACACATTGCTATTAACAATGCGGGTATTTCCCAACAACCATCCCACATACACACAATGACAGAAGATTCGTTTAATAAACAAATTGATGTGAATTTAAAAAGTGTATTTTTTGCAATGAAACATCAATTAGCGGCCATGCTGTCATCGTCGTCAAAAGAAGTGGATGGCGGCCATATTTTAAATGTCAGCTCTATTGCCGGTACCGAAGCCGCGCCGTCCATTGCCGGTTACAGCGCCAGCAAACACGGCGTGATTGGCTTAAGTAAGACCGCCGCTGTGGATTACGCCAAACATAACATTCGCGTGAACGCAGTTTGTCCTTTCTTGTCGCCAACCCCATTGGTAACCGATGGATTTGGTGAGCATCATGAAGCCATCTCCAAAAAAATATCAAAACGCTGCCCCATGGGGCGTTTAGGCGATCCACAAGAAATGGTCAACGCTATGATTTTACTATGCTCTCCGGCTAACAGCTATATGAACGGGCAAGCCATAATAGTTGATGGTGGGGTCTCTGCTTTTTGACCCCCTCTATTAAACATCCAACTGATATACTTCGAATAATAACCAGCGCTAAAAGGATTCAACATGGAAATTGCAATTATCTGGGGTATTGCCCTTGCTTTATATCTTATTTTCTATATCTGGTATGTGGGCTTCAATAGACCAGTTAGCCACCAGGAAATTAACGAGATGGAAACATTCCTCAAGGGCCAGGGTTACTCAGAAAACGATACCAATATTATGTGCAATTTCCTAAAGAAGGATGACGGCAAAGAATTTGTAATGGTGAATTTTTTGGAAATTAAACAGCCAAAAGCGCAGAGCATTATCAACTTAAAAACGTATAGTAAAAGTTTTTTAGGCAAGCTGATTAAAATGGCAGGACACCCTGTGTTAATGGGCAGCGTTGCAGGCGGCTACCTTGATAAGGTTAATATGGGGGATGATAATTGGCACAGTGTCTTTTTAGTGCGATATCGTTGCCGCCGAGACTTCTTGAGAATCATGCATCTAGCCGTAGGTAAGGAGCATGATTTCAAATTAAAGGCTTTAGATAAAACCTTTGCTCAGCCCATTACGCTCCAAGTTAATCTATTCAGCGTGAAAAATATGGTGTTATTAACTATGGCGCTTATTGCTTCAATTAGTCATATCATTTATCTATCTTTTTAGCACCTTTATTAAACTAGTAAGGGCCAGTACAAAAAAAACCGCAATGGCCAGCCATTGCGGTTTTTTTATATTTGGGTGTCATGGTCACTAGCCGAAGAGTTAGTTTTCTAATGCTAACAAAGCCTTAAGTGACACCCTCATAGATTCTACTGTATCTGCTTTACTTAGACGATTTTGGGCTCTATATCGATCCCACACTTCAAAACCTAGCGCCGCTTCTGCCGCACACTGTACATGCTTAGGTTTGTCTTTAAGCTCTGGAATAGATTTAAACATCAACGTCCTTAAGCCATTCACTAACACTCGATAGTTATTACGTAACGTCTCATATCGCCATACTTGAACGAGAGTAGAGCGGATATACGGCGCATAATCCTCAAAGACATTAAAACGATTATTTACTAATTGTTGTATGCGTTGCTCGAGATCACCTTCTGGTTTAAATACCGGTCGCTCCAGGAAACGCTGCTGCAGAATGGCATCACCCTGAACATACAATGCTTCCATATCGCTAAACTGGCGAAACACCGTGCGAATCCCCATACCAGACTCGTCTGCCACTTGCTGCGCTGTGGGCACTAACACCCCTTGCTCATACAAACTAAAGACCGCACTTAAGATCTTTTCACGGCTTTTTTCACCACGGGCTAAACGTCCGTCAGGGTTTGCGGTGTGTGCCGTAGATAACTGTTCAGTACTGCCGGTATTTTCCATGGGGACGAGTATCTAACCTAAGTGAACTTGGTAAGTCGAAAATTGTTAAGTATACCTAGGAGGGATCTTAAAGTCATTATACATAGATAGTAATAAACTTGAGTTTCCTTTTTAAATAATACGGCATATACCATTTTGCGTATCACCTTTAATGTGGGGTAGCTGAAACACCTGCCGCAGAAATTTTCCAGCACTTAACACCAGGGTGTGGCCTATCAGCCACACAGTTGCGTGAGAATTAGGGTCCAGCAACTTCAAGTAAGTTTTTCATATACAGTTTCTTTTTATAACCTGTCATTTACATATTTATGGTGTGCCACTTAAACAAATTGACTACTCACTCTGCAATGGTTTGGTGTATAGCTGCAGGCATATAAATACATCGCTTACCTGCAAATAGCCCCTGTAAATTGATTCGCTAATAATTCCATGGTACATTAATGACATAATTTATGTCTTAATAATAGTATCGCTAAGCGGGGCTCGAAAGCTATGAAGATTACCATCGTCACAATAGTCATTCTCAGTGCTTTATATGGGGGCTGGAAAAATCGCCTTGACCTTCTATTAACCGTAGCCCCAACCCTTAAAAATTTAAAAGACCCTATTGGTGTTAACCAGGATTATGAATTTAAAAAGGGCCCCACCACCGCCAAACTGCCCCCAAGTGAACGCCCACCAAACATTGTTTTAGTGTTAATTGATGACATGGGCTTTAACGACATCTCCCTTTATAACGGTGGTGCCGCAGACGGAAGCCTGCAAACCCCTAACATTGATGCCTTGGCTCAACAGGGGGTACGTTTCAACAATGGTTATGCCGCCAATGCCGTATGCGCCCCCTCCCGCGCCAGCTTAATGACGGGCCGCTATTCCACCCGCTTTGGTTTTGAGCACACTCCTATTTATAAGATTGGCCCCACCATTTTTAGCTGGATGGAAGAACTGGATCCACAACCACTGCCCGCCATTGTTAATAAAGAACTGGCTGAAACCCTACCGCCCATGAAAGAACTAGGTATGCCACCATCCGAAATCACCATGGCCGAAGCACTAAAAGATAAAGGCTATTACACCGCGCATATTGGTAAATGGCATTTGGGTTCTGTGGGTGACATGCGCCCTGAAAAACAAGGTTTTGACGACAGCCTATACATGGTCGGGCCATTGTATTTACCCGTTGATGATCCCAACGTGGTTAACGGAAAAATTGAAGACTCGCCCATTGATAATATGGTTTGGTCCATGGGGCAATATGCGGTTAGCTTTAATAACAGCGATCCGTTTGCGCCAAACGATTACCTAACCGACTACTTTACCGATGCTGCGGTTAAGGTCATTGAAAATCACAAACACGATCCGTTCTTTTTGTTTATGTCTCACTGGGGCATTCATAACCCGTTACAAGCACGCAAAGAAGATTACGCTGCGCTGTCGCATATTAAAGACCACAATTTAAGAATTTATGGCGCAATGATTCGCGCCATTGACCGCAGTGTTGCAAAAATTACCCAAGCGTTAGAAAAAAATGGTTTAAGCGATAATACCTTAATTGTATTTACCAGCGACAACGGTGGTGCCGCCTACATTAACTTTGCGGATATTAATAAACCGTATCGTGGCTGGAAATTAACGCACTTTGAGGGAGGCATGCATGTGCCGTACATATTCAAGTGGCCAGCACAATTGCAAGCCGGATCCACCTCAAATCACGCAATTCAGCATGTGGATCTTATGCCCACGTTTACCGCTTTAGCCGGGGGAAGTATGCCAACCGATCGTGTCATAGACGGAGTAAATTTGTTGCCTCACCTAGCAGATAAAAACGGTGACGTTGCCAATACAGGTGCTCCCCATAAAACTTTATATTGGTTACAAGGCCATCAAGAAACGGTTTTACATGAAGGTTGGAAATTGATACGTGCGGCGCAACCCAACAAGGGCCAGGACGCTTTGCCTAAGCAGTATTTGTTTAACCTGAACATAGACCCAACCGAGCAAATAAACCTGGCGTCAATACAAACTGAAAAGGTGGCCCAGTTATCACATATGCTGGATGCCCATAGAGCGGAGCAATCTCCCCCTGCTTGGCCAAGTGTATTTGAAGCCCCAATTTTGATCGACAAACCTGGCTTAATTAGCAATTACAAAGAGGGTGATGATTATTTGTATTGGCCAAACTAATAGACAAGTGTGTCGGTAAAGTGGTGCAGCGCATATTCAGCCACACTCTATAGATGATAGATTGACAATAATTTTTAAAGTGGAAATAAATAAAATGAATAGAATTAGCAAAATACTACTAGGGTCCACAGTGGCGATTTCGGTATTTATTACAGCATTGCCAACTGTGCTACACAAAGCCGGTTTACACCCTGAATACACCGGTGAAGTAACCACGTTACCCGCAGGTAAACGTGCGTTGGTTATTACCACCAGTCACGGATTTTTAAGTATGCCAGGGGAAGCAGAGGGCAAACCTAGCGGCGTGATGGCATCTGAAATGACCCACCCTTATTACAATTTTTTAGATGCTGGCATGGAGGTAGATATTGCCAGTATTAAAGGCGGTAAAATTCCTGTTGACCCACAAACCTTAAACTTTGTTGTTCGCTCACCTGACGACGAGCGCTTTATGGAAGACCCTGTATTGTTAGAAAAAGTAGCCAATTCTTTAGCCATTAAAAATGTGAATTTTAAGCAATACGACGCCATCTTTCTTGCCGGTGGCTGGGGTGCCGCTTATGATTTGGGCCAATCTGAGGTATTGGGCCAGAAAATAAGCGAAGCCTTTTACTCTGAAAAATCCCCAGTAATGGGCAGCGTTTGCCACGGTGCATTAGGGTTTATTCAAGCGAAAGGCAAGGACGGAAAACTGTTAATTGCTGGCCGTAACATGACAGGGGTAACCGATAAACAAGTAAAAGAATTGGGCATAGAGATCACCCCACTCCACCCAGAAGCTGAACTGCGCAAAGCCGGTGCCATCTTTAGTAGTCAAACCAAGTTCCGTGACTTCCTGGCAACGTCTGTTGTGATTGACCAAGAACAACGCTTTGTCACAGGTCAAAACCAAAACTCTGGCCATGACACCGCACAGACCATGCTGGCACTGCTTGCTAAAAAATAGCAACAAGTTAGGTTGTTAGCACTTAGGCCGCATATAGCGGCCTTTTTTGTGGGTCACTGTTTAACTTTATTAGCTGTAACTGTCTTTATTATTGCTAAATGCCACCCTTATTATCCAGTGAACGGATGAGTCAAGAAGAACGCATATTGGTAGTCACCAGGATATTTTTGTGTCCATACTAAAAACCAATACTGATAATTTCAGCTTCATAAAGGTATTTTCAATAGTTAAGCGACCTGCTCTATTTTTAATATTAGCTAACTGACTCAACCATATTTACATCTTTTGACAAAAATTAACGGGGGGGGTTATCCCAGGCGTGAGAACTCACAATAACCAGTAGTAAATACTAAACATAAAAAAGGCGCCCTCTTACAAAAAGTAATCGGGCGCCAAAGGTCTAGCGACACATTTCTTTAGATTGATTTTAACTGACCTGCTGCTTCAATCCTCTTTTATTTGACAAATTGTAAGCCAGCATAATTAACGCCGCCATCGGCATCATAATGGTCATAACCATAACGCTTGCATAGGATGCCTCCATATCATTAAGGACCGTGCTGGCCAAAAATAACGAAAGCAATACATTTTTTAAACAGGTTTCTACGGCAATGGTGGCACTTTCTCGTTTACTGACACCTAAGGTGTACGGTACAAAAAATCCCGTTATAATGGCCAACAGTACCAACAATGAAGCAGGAATGAGTACGATAAAGGCAGCGGTGCTATTGTCTAACCCTTCGCCCAAATTCATGATGACAAATGCTGCAATCATAGAGATTGTGCTTAACTTAGTGAGCAACGGCTCCCAATTTGCTAATTCTTGTTTTACTTTTCTGACAAACATGCCCAAGCCCACAGGCACCACCGTAAACAAGGCTATTTGAGCCGCCGTTTTCACAATAGGCATTTCAACGGATACTTGACCACCACCAAAAAACGCTAATGAATAATTCACCCATAGTGGCAAGGTAAATAATGTAATTACCGTAGCCGTAGCCGTAATCGTGATTGAAAGCGCCACATCCCCCTTACCCAAATGCACCACCAGGTTTGATGTTGTTCCACCAGGGCAAGCAGCGACGGCCACTAAGCCAACTGCCATCATGGTGGGCAATTCAAACCCGTATGCTAATGCAAAACCAATCGCTGGAATAATCAGCAATTGTAATAATAATGCAATCAGCGTGGCTTTTGGAAAAACCAACACCCTTTGAAAGTCAGCCTGACTTAAAGTTAGCCCCATGGAAAACATCAGGGAAAACATAGCTAGCGGTATAATTACTTGAATAATTGTATCGATCACTTTTTATATCCTTAATTATTGATTTGTGTAATCAGCTCATTGGGGGCTTAATAGCCCCCATTACCAGCTACCAACTCTTGATAGTAATCGTTATCCAAAGGTTCATATTGATTTGATCTTGGTTTAAGAACAAAAATAGGGTCATCTGTTTTATCTAGATTAAATGCTTCGTTACGTAAGTTGTTTTTTAGAAGCTTAAAGGTTTGAGTTTCTTCTTGAGCTTGCTGTATACGTAAAAAAACAGGACGAGAATAAGCAGGTAAAGAATCAGCCACATACTTAGATATAGCCGCCAAATCCAGAGCTCTGCCTGACTTAAGGGTAATGGCAGCCATACCCGCTTTTCCTTCTGTGCCTTGTATTTGTACGCCATATACATTGGCGACTTCAATTTGATTGCAGGCGTTTAATATTTCCCCTACTTCGTTTGTGGATACATTTTCTGATCGCCATCTGAAGGTATCTCCCACACGATCTACAAATTGGTAATGTTTAAATCCAAACGTAAATCCAACATCCACTTGTTTAATAAGATCTCCGGTATTAAACCAGCTATCACCTTCATCTTTAACATCATGCAGTACTTTACTGTTGCTCGCTTTTGTACTTTGGTAGCCATCAAATTTAAATTTTTCAGATATACCACTTAACAAAAGCCCAGTCTCGCCTTTTTTGACTTCGATTATCTTGCCGTTTTTATCACGAATGAGTTCATCCGTATCTACATCGTACTTGGCCAACATCACAGGTGCCAAAGTGGTACCAAAGGTATAGTCACGATTAAAGAAGTTTAAAAATGCGACACTTCCTTCACTTGAACCGTACAATTCGCTAATGCGTTTCACATCAAACCGAACACGAAATTGATCCCATATATCGGGGCGTAAACCATTTCCCATCATAGTAGTGATAGGATTATTTTTTTCTGCTTCACATTCAGGTTGATTGGCCAGATATCGACACAATTCACCTACATAGACAAATAGGTTGGTATTTTCTTTTTTTACTTCAGGCCAAAAAGCAGAGGCTGAAAAATTTCTGCGTAATACGATTGCTGCACCACTGTGTACACAGGCGCCCACACCGATCCCTAATCCAGTTATGTGATATAACGGCAAACACATATAAAGACGATCAGTGGGTTTTGCTCTAAATCCCATTTGGCTATAGGGTATGGCTGCGGTTAAAAATCGGCGGTTGGTAATGACGGCGGCTTTCGGTAATCCCGTGGTGCCTGAGGTAAATACATACGCCACTTTTTCTTTGGCTTTAATTGATTGTGTTTCTGAAAAGTTATCCGTTGGCATGGTGAGTACTATTGAGCCTACGTCAAGCACACCTTCTGGCGCTAAAGTTAAGCCGTTATTAAACGTTTTATCTTGAACCCATAATAAATCTGCTTTACTTAATGACAATTCTGACTGAACGTCCTTAATGTTTTGAAATAACTCTTCCCCTACAATTATCTTTTTGTTATCTACAATATTAATGCAGTGTATTAACTGTTTGCCGGTTAAACTGCTATTAATGAGTGCTGCGGTCACACCCAGTTTTGCCATCCCAAGAAAACAGGCCAAATACTCTATTCGGTTCTGCATATACAAAGCAACACAATCACCCCGAACAACGCCCTGCTGCTTAATTAAATGAGAATATTGATTAGCAAGCAGATTCAGTTGCTGCCAGCTTAGCTCACGCCCTTCAAACACGACGGCGGTGTTATTTGGGTATTTACTAACTGTGACGTCTAACATCTTGCCTAATGATTCATGGCTTTCATCCACCGGTGGCTTAAACCGTGCCACCTTAGGAAGCAAGGGTAGGAATTCTTTGCATGCACTCAATATATGACTGATCTTTTTCACTGTTAATTCTCTATCTAAATAATGGTGATACGCAGGCTTAATCAAAAACGGGTCAAGCCACAATCCTTCTTAAATATTGCTATGAATATCCCTGATAACATAGTGACACAAACTATGACTGAAAATCCACAATTAATTGACATAAATTATGACACCATATAGTGTAAGCATATATATTGGCTTTATTGAGAATGAACATGAATCAGGCGCCAGCAGACTACACCTTATATGGTGTTGAATTATCGTTATATACCGGCAAGGCCAGAGCCTACCTACGCTATAAAGGGGTTAACTGGACCGAAGTCATGCCGGATAAAAAGGCCTTTTTTGAAGTCATCATGCCAACGGCGGGAAGCCCTATTATTCCCGTTATGAAAACCAACGACGGTGATTTGGTTCAGGATTCTACTGAGATCATCGATTTTATTGAGGCTAAAGAGCCTGAGTTTTCGGTGTATCCCACTGGGCCAAAACAAAAACTGGCGGCTTTATTATTAGAATTTTTTGGTGATGAATGGCTATTATTGCCTGCCATGCATTTCCGCTGGAACTATCTTGACCAGCAACACGATTTCATCATGAGTGAATTTGGTCGACAGATTAAACCTAATGCCAGCGTTGAAGAACAAATAGAACTTGGTAAAAAAAATAGTCCAATGTTTCGCAGCTCGGTTCCTAAAATGGGCATCACAGAAGACACCATTGAAGGGGTTGAAAGCAGCTACTTAACCGTCCTGGATCAACTCAATACTCATTTTACACATCACAAGTATTTATTAGGAAGCCGCCCATGTATTGGAGACTATGGTCTACACGCTTCGTTATACGCGCATTTAGCCCGCGATCCTTATCCAAAAGCCTTAATGCAAAAAAGAGCCCCAGAGGTGTATAAATGGGTTGAACGCATGAATCACCCACAAGCAAAGTCCGGCGAATTTTTAGAAAACGATCAAGTACCTGAGACCCTGCTGCCTATTTTAAGCATTCAAAGTGCAGAACAATTACCGGATGTTTTAAAGGTGATTGCAGCCAATGAACAATTTATAAATAGCAATCCAGATGAAAAGATTCCCCGAATATTGGGTTACCATGAATTTACTATAGGCGGTAAAACGGGTACCCGCTGGATTAACAGTTATACCCAGTGGATGTTTCAGCGCCCACTGTTTTTCTACCAGCATCTATCCGCTAATCATAAAACGCAAGCCGAT
>Ga0105348_1001750_pt1 | contig 13997 bp, 14 predicted proteins | sample EN8Hudsemesocosm_2_FD_83504 | JGI IMG/M metagenome (GOLD analysis project Ga0105348, IMG submission 83504) | Methane-oxidizing microbial communities from mesocosms in the Hudson Canyon - EN8C Hudson Canyon | ecosystem: Environmental > Aquatic > Marine > Cold seeps | place: Hudson Canyon... | reverse complement strand
GATTTTTCATATCGACTTGTAGTTGGCGGCAAAATTCAGCAAGGGGGGTTTGGCGTTTGATTAGATTGCGAAAGTTGAGCTCGGGATTACACAGATCTTTGATCATCGATGTAACATTTTTGTTTTTTTGTTCTGTAAGGCTAGTTTCGTATTTTTTTATGAATGGCCAATATATGGCAGCAGAGATGGCGATCATAAAAAATTGGGCTAACGCAGCAAAATAACCCCCGCTCAAATATCCTGAAATTATAGCCGGTGTATTCCAAGAACTCTTGCTTGGGTCTAAGGTAAGTAAGCCCGTCTCGATGAGGATTCTAGCAAGAGTTGTTGTCACTAAAGGGGCAAGAATAAACGGGGCAATTAGATGACGATTAAAGACGATGGGGATGCCAAAAATTAGTAACTCATTAATGTTGAAAATCCCAGGTAGAATTGCATAGCGACCAATATTTTTATGCAGTTTGTTCTTTGACCATAATAAGCAGATCATTAACCCTAAGGTGCTGCCGGCACCCCCTAAGTGAGCGTAAGTATCGAAGAAGTGCCGTGCATAGGTGGCACCTTCAGAGGGGCTGTATATGAGCGATGGATTAATTTCGATCAGGGCTGAGGGGTGAATGCCAAAAAACCAAACGACTTGGTTGATGATGATTAAGCCCGTGCTCTGGATGAGTGATAAACCGTATGAATGGTCAATTTCTCTAATAAAAAAAGGAATTATCTGGCTCAGTATGTCGTTCTCGGCGAATAAGTAGTCGTAGGCCCCAAGAGTAATAAAAGGAACGGCTATGGCTGGAAGGCACGCGCGAATAGCCTTATGTATGTCGTCTTTTAGTTCGTATTGTAAATAGCTTAACTGGCCGAGTTTGTTGTGGTAAAAGAATACAATACACTCGGTAGTGAAAATTGCGCACACAATTGCTTTAGCAATGCTTTCGACTCCTAGATACTCAAAGGTCTGTCCGTTGTGGTCTATTGTGCTGATGCCAATAAAACAGACAAAAGAGATAATTGTATTAGTAATCGGTGAGTAGGCTAGGCGAAATTTATACTTATATAGGCTGCTAAGTTTATAGCTGATGCCGATCGTTAGAGTTAAAGCCATAATGCTGTAACTGGCTTTATGCATCACAGATGCAAGCTCAAGCAGGTAGTATTGGTTTATTTCGATATTTAGAAGCTGAGGTATTTGTAATAGAGAAAGTGCAATAGAGCCTAGAATTACGATAGGCAGGGTTAGTATGAAGCCTTGCTGAATGGATTCTAACCAGGTGCTTCGTTTCTCGCTTAATGACATGATATTGGGTGAGAACATAAAGTATCTTGTGAAAGTAGGATCTTAATCAGTTTAGTACAAAGTATGAGTTAGGGATTAATCAATTCTCGTAGCCATTAAGTTTTAAAGAATACCCATTAAAAATGTAAATTGTTGAGGTTGTAGTAATGAAGAATGTCGTGATCACAGGCGCTAATAGAGGCATTGGCTTGGAACTAGCTAAGCATTATCGTAATTTGGATTATACCGTTATCGCCATTTGCCGAGAATCATCAGAAGAGCTCGATGATATTGCTGATATGGTCATAAGCGATATCGATGTGCGCTCTGAAGATTCCATCGCTATGGTGGCTGAAGTCTTGGCCAGCACTTTGATCAATTCTGACTCTGGTCAGAAAATTGATGTGCTGATTAATAATGCTGGCGTCTTTACCAATGAAACCCTAGAAGAAATGGATTTCGATAATATTCAAACCCAGTTAGAAATTAATGCAATTGCTCCTTTGCGTGTGACTCATGCTTTCCAGAGCATGTTGTGGGAAGGCAGTAAAGTTGCCATGATTACTAGTCGTATGGGTTCGGTCTCTGATAATGGATCGGGTGCTTATTACGGCTACCGAGCGTCGAAAGCCGCGTTGAATGCGTTTGGTAAATCGTTAGCGATTGACCTTAAACCTAAGGGGGTCGCGGTTGCATTATTACACCCTGGTTTCGTTCAAACCCGCATGGTTGGCTTTAATGGTGATATTACTCCTGTACAAGCTGCCAAGGGTCTAGCTCAACGAATCGAAGAGCTAGATTTAGATAATACGGGTAGCTTCTGGCATTCCAATGGTGAACCTTTACCTTGGTAAGCTAAGTTAAAGCTAGATTAAAGTTGAGCTAAGCATCAGCTCTCGGTAGCCATAATATTTTTCCGTAATGGAATAAAAAGATGCCGAGGGCTGAGATAATACAGACAATAGCCAGCACATATGAAATACCGGGTGCCAAGGAAGGCCCTAATAATCGAATGAGTGTTGCGATTTGTAATAACGCAAAGCACAGTGCCATAAAAGGAAGAGCTCGAATTTGTCGCCCTGTATGGCCCAAACTGATTCGTGCCATCATACTAATAATCATCGAAAGCAAGCCCCCGATTGTCATGGCATGCAGCCACGGAAGCTGCGCACCTGACTGTAAATTATTCAAACCTATCAATAGATCTATAGCGATCAACGCATAGCCAGCGATTAACCAAGCAAAAGCTAAATAGAGCGACCAAAGCATCGGTTCTTGTGCAACTCCCGAGCGATAAAATAAAGCTAAGCGATAGCTTTGTGAAACGGCTGCACAAAGGGCAACGGCTGCGGTAGTAATATTGAGTACGCTGGAATCAATATATTGAGTCGCTAAAAAGAATGGAATAAGTAACCAGCTTGATACCATTGAAAGCTCTAATAATCCTTTGGGTAAATCACTGGCAGGAGCTTGTAGTCGCGCGCGGGTGAAAAAAGGTAAGACACGGCCCGATACCCACAGTGTCATTGCCGCCATAATCAGTACAGCTGCTTGCATTAAATGGCTGATACTTTCAGCTTGAAAAGTCAGCAGCAAATGAAAGGCGATTTGAATGAGGGTGAACGCGGTGAGTAGAAGTACAAAAGGCCAGTTTTGTTTTTGACTGCCTTTGCCGTGTTGCTTTTCTCCCATGGCAAGTGTTTGAGCTAAGCCTAGACTGGCAAGTAAAGGCGCAGCAGCATCCAGCAGCAATAATAACGGCATCAGAGTGTTTGGAATAAGCCAAGCGATGCGAGCACTTAACCATAATAAAACGATGGCCTTGAGCATGTTGCTTGAAATACCTACTTGCCCAGTCCAGTTCTTGGAGGCGGTCAATAAAAATCCAATTGCGATAGCTTGCACAAACCCAAATATCATTTCATGGCTGTGCCACATCAACCAGCCACCATAGGGTTGATACTGGTTGAAACTATCTGGCAAACTGGCCGATAAAACCAGCGCCCATAAAACAAAGCCAAAGGTAATGAATATGCTGGCGGCCAAGAAGAAAGGGCGAAAAGCGATTTGCCATATTGGGAGTATTTTTTTCGGGGCTATTTGTGACATGGTTTTCTCTGCATAGTGACGCGTAAAATCAATTTTCACTATATATTAGTTATACTGGAGATGATTGATCTAGCGCATAAAACTCCAGCGTATTAAATCTAAGGTATAAAGAGTTGATGATAAAAGTTTACCTCGCAAACCGTCCTCCATTAGCAGAGTACCTTAGAACGGATGTCATAGATCAGCTGCCGGCAGGGGAAATAAAGCGCATTGCTGATGAGACCGGTAATCATTGGCGTAAAAAATTTAATGTGTATGCCAAGCTCATGTATAGCTTGGCCGAAATGACTCATGATCCGTTATTACTTAACTACAATCGCTGGCAAGTATATCGAGATCAGGCGCTATTACAGCAAGGCAGTGATACTGAATTGCACCTCGGTTGTTCAGTAACAGAACCCCCATCTTTGCTGCAAATTTGGGCTTCTCAGGCTGATGATCGCAGTATCATCCATATTGTAATGGGTAAGTCATATTCAGAGCAGCTATTAGAAGGCACGTCAATAGAGTGGTTAGATAAGGATTTTGCTATTAACCGCCATAAGAATATTATTGTCTGTCCTTATTTTGATTATCGTCAGCTGTCTAACCTTAAAATTAAAACCTTAGTTAACTTGATTCTATCGTTGCAAAACCAAGTTATATCGAGAGCCTCGGTAGGGAGTATGTGTGAGCCAGAGTCTTTCTAAAATGATTCGAGCAATGCTCGTAATTATCGCCATATCTTGTCCTAGAATAGGCTCTGCAGAGGCAGTGACTTATGTGGATCTTGCGTTAGGGGTAGGTGTTCATGTGCTTGAGGATTCTGATCAGGGTGCTGTGAGCCAGCTTCTAAAAACAGGTATTGGTGTGCAATGGACCCCCTTTTTAAGTACTCAAATTGGGATTTGGTCTTGGAGTAGTGAGGATCAATCTAAGCGTCAGGCAGAAGAGGAGTCAGAAGCTTATAAAGTAGGTTTGTTTGATGGTCTCAGTGCTTCTTGGGAGGTCGCATTACAGTGGCCAATCGATAATGGTAGTGGCTTATTAAGTGCGGGACCCTATGTTCGCTATGGTCAGCATTGCTGGACGGCGGTATTAGCGGGTTTGATTCAGCCTTGGTCGAAGAAAGGTTGTTCTAATTTGAAGACGGTAGGGTTTTCTTTTCCGACTGCGCAGAGTGATGATGCTGGGCTGTATATAGAGTTTACGCGTACTGACTTTGAAGACTTGATGTCTAGTTCATTGCAGCTTGGAGCAAAGCTTGCGTTTTAAAATGTAATTTCATGCGACTAGTCATTATAAAAAATCAACCAATTGGTTAGAATACTGAAATTCGAATTAATTAAGAGTTTTTATGTCTTCCGTCGACCAAAATGTGCCAACCAGCGCAGAAAATTACAAATCGATACCGCTGTTATTGGCGGTATTCCCCGTCATATTATTAATGTTCATGTTGGGAGCTTCAGTTTATTACTTTGCTGACAACTCTTCGTATGGTGGTAATCAGATAGGTCTATTGATTGCGGCGGCCGTGGCGGCAATGATTGGGATAAAGCTAGGCCATAAATGGGGCGACATTGAAAAAGGAATCATTGATGGTATATCCAATGCCATGATTGCGGTTTTAATTCTGCTGATGGTCGGTGCGCTTATTGGTAGTTGGATGTTATCGGGCACCGTACAAAGCCTTATCTATTATGGATTAATGTTAATTAGCGCGGAGTGGTTTTATGCGGCGGCTTGTTTAGTCTGTGGTATTGCTGCGATGAGTATTGGTAGCTCATGGACCGTTGCGGGTACTTTAGGGGTTGCTTTCATGGGCATGGCGGCAGCCATGCAATTAGATCCAGCCATTACCGCAGGTGCGGTCATTTCGGGTGCCTATTTTGGTGATAAATTATCACCACTTTCTGATACTACAAATTTAGCGTCTGCTGTTGCGGATACGCCACTTTTTTTGCATATACGTAACTTGCTCTGGACTACGGTGCCGAGCTTTGTTGTTGCTTTAACGCTGTTTGCATTTATGGGCGGCGAACAGACGCTGGCGTCATTGCAATCGATTGAAGAGACCATGATAGGGCTGGATGCGAATTTCACCATCGGCCTGCATCTATTATTACCCGTTGTTTTTGTTTTTATTCTAGCTTGGCTGCAGGTGCCTGCTTTACCGACAATTTTTGCGGGTGCCTTGTTGGGCGGAGCTTTTGCAGTATTCTTTCAGCCTGATTCTGTTGCACGTTTCGCCAGTGTGTCTGGATTTGGTGACAGTCTCTCTGGCTTTGAGCAAAGCTTTCTAGCTGTCTGGAAAGTGCTTTTTGATGGTTACCAATCCAGTATCGGAAATGAAGGATTGGATAGTTTATTATCCCGTGGTGGCATGAGCAGCATGCTTAATACCGTTTGGTTGATTCTATGTGCCATGGCATTTGGTTCTGTTATGGAGCAGGTTGGTTTATTACAGCGAATATTATCTGCGATTTTAAGTTCCGTAGAATCTACCGCTGGGTTAATCGTCACGACTGTTTTCACTTGCATTGGCGCGAACATGATGACTGCAGATCAGTATATTGCGATTGTATTGCCTGGGCGTATGTACAAGCTTGAATATGCTAAACGTGGTTTGGCACCGCAGAATCTATCACGTACGTTAGAAGATTCCGCAACGATTACATCCCCCCTTATTCCTTGGAATACCTGTGGTGCTTATATGGCAGGAACGTTAGGCGTAGCAACGTTATCTTATTTACCATACGCCTTCTTTAATTTATTGGGTCCGCTATTTTGCATCGCGTTTGCGTTAACTCATTTCCGTATCATCCCTTTGGAAGTGAGCACTGGGAAAACAGTGTAGGCAGTGAATTAAACTGAGCTGATGCTTTTAGAAGCGTAGAGTGGATGCTTCTGTTAAAATCCTTAGTAATTAACTTTTCTGAGGATTTTTATTTTGATGACGTTTCTTTATATTGTAATTGCTGCTTTAGTGATTTTTGCCCTAAAGCGTGCAGTTTCCGGAACGAGTGGCACAAGTGTGGCGGCAAATATTGATGCGGGTATCGCATTCCTTGCCGAGAATAAAGCGAAGGAAGGGGTCGTAGAAACGGAGTCTGGATTACAGTATTTACAGCTTCAAGTTGGCACTGGCAGTGACCACCCGGGTGCAAAAACAAAAGTACTCGCTCATTACCACGGTACGTTAATCGACGGTACGATCTTTGATAGTTCAGTTGATCGTGGGCAGCCATTGGATTTTGGCTTGAATCAGGTGATTCGAGGTTGGACTGAAGGTTTGCAATTAATGGTTGTTGGCGAAAAAATGCGTTTATTCATTCCAAGTAAATTGGCCTATGGAAATCGTCCTGCAGGTTCGATACCTGGTGGCTCTGTATTGATCTTTGACGTTGAACTTATCGCTATTAAGTCGTAGAGACTGACGTTAAATTACAAAATTATCTTTGTTCATACCGATATGCTTGATTAGTCACTTGAAATTCCCTGTGACACCCTTATTATCAATCTTAGTAAACGAAATTAATCAATGGAGCTACAAATGGAACATGTAAACGTAGGCACTGCGCAAAGCGCGACGAGTGCAGAGATTCAAAAGGTATTACGTAATACCTATATGCTACTGGGCATGACATTGGCTTTTAGTGCCTTAACGGCAGGCATTTCAATGTCTATGAACCTTGGCGGCGGCGCAGCCATGATTATGTCGATAGCGGCACTTGCTCTTGTTTGGTTTGTTTTACCACGCACAGCCAATACCGCTATGGGTCTTCCGGTTGTATTTTTGTTCACTGGCCTTTTGGGTGCAGCGCTTGGGCCAATGCTTAATCGCTACCTTGCTTTGCCAAATGGTTCTGAAATGGTTATGCAGGCTTTAGGCGGTACGGCGGTTATTTTCTTCTCGCTTTCTGCTTATGTATTAACCACTAAAAAAGACTTCTCTTTCATGGGTGGTTTTTTGTTTGCAGGTTTGATGGTTGTTATTGTAGGTGCCATTGGTGCAATGGTCGCTTCTTACTTCTTTGGTGTTGATGTTTCGTTATTTAGTCTTGCCTTGTCGGGAGCGATTGTATTGCTAATGTCTGGTTTGATCTTGTTTGATACTAGCCGCATCATCAATGGTGGTGAAACTAATTACATTATGGCCACTGTTGGTTTGTATTTGAACATCTACAATTTGTTCACTGCTTTGTTACACATTATTGGCGCGACTAGCGACGATTAATGGGTCAAATAAAAAGAAGGCGCTGCCTTCTTTTTATTTATCTTTGATACTCTTCCTCTCTTTTATATCTCTTTTATATCTCGTTTATCTCTCTTTACTTCACTTAGTTAAACTCAATAAAATATTCTTAAGCATCATTGTTTTAAAATACATAACCTTTGCCGTCGGGCACCTACACATTAGTTGTTATTATTTATGACGTTAAGCTGGTATTTTTGTTCTAAACATTGAATGATGTGGGCAAAAATAATTAAGAGTGATGACATGAGTAGCCAGCTGTTAGTCGATCAATATGCAGAATTAAAACAAGCTTTACGTGCTCATCGTGATGATTTCAGTCAGGTACACAGTACTCGATTACATCGCTCTTTGAGTTGGTTGAAGGCCGCGAGTGAACAGCTTCAAGTGGATAATGTTGATCAGGCATTTATTAATCTTTGGATCAGTTTTAGTGCATGTTTTTACATCGAGGGTGAAGAGTCGATAGCACCTTTTATTGAGAAGTTGGTAGCTCTGGATGATCAGCAGCGGATCTATGGATGCTTATGGAAGGAATACTCAGGCTCTGTAAAAGCGCTGATTAAGAATCCTTATGTCTTTGCTGAATTCTGGCAAGCACAACGATTAAAGGGTGAGCAGAAGGAAGGCTGTGTGGTAGAAGAGCAAGCTACGGCTGCATGGCGTATCAGTTTTGATCAATCGTCAGTAGAAGCACTCAATTGCTTAAGCAGAAAAAAGGTCGCGCCGTTATTTTCTATCGTACTTGATCGTTTATATGTATTACGGAATCAAGTGCTGCAGGGGGGAGCGACATATCAAAGTCAGGTGAATCGTGAGCAGGTTGGTGATGGTGTCGCACTGCTATCGAACATAATGCCGATTATTATTGGCATTATGTTGAATAGCTGTGAGGAAGACTGGGGAGAGATTGCTTATCCAGTCATTTGATGCGATGTTATTTAATGCGGTGTCTTTTAACTTCTAAAATAAAGCCGCAGGTCGAGCGCTTACATGCGCTCTAGTGTTTCAATACCTAATAAGTTTAAGCCTTGCTTGATTGTTTTTCCGGCAAGGGCTGCTAAGCATAAACGACTTTGCTTTTGCGCTTCATTATCGGCTGCAAGAATAGGGCAGTGCTCATAAAAGCTGGAGAATGAACCGGCTACTTCATAAATATAGCTGCAAAGTGTATGCGGTTGTCCACGCTGGCTTATACGTTCTAGAATTTCAGGGAATTGCATCAGCTTAGTCGCTAGATCTTTTTCCTTTTCTGCTTCTAGTTTTATATCGCCTTGAATGCTGTTCATATCCAGGCCGGCTTTATCAAAAATGCTGGCAACACGGGTATAGGCGTACATTAAATACGGTGCTGTATTTCCTTCAAAACTTAGCATCTGATCAAAGTTAAAGATGTAATCACGGGCACGGTCTTTAGAAAGATCGGCGTATTTCACTGCTGAGATGCCGACAACTTTACCAATTTCATCGACTTCAGCTTGTTCCATGTCTGGATTCTTACTGCGTACTAAGGCAATCGCTCGAACTTGGGCTTCGTCTAATAAGTCGACGAGTTTTACCGTGCCACCACTGCGGGTTTTGAACGGCTTGCCATCTTCGCCATTCATCGTTCCAAAGCCTAAGTGTTCAAGGCTGGTTTGCTCGCTAGCAAAGCCTGCTTTATGGGCAAGAGCAAATACTTGATTAAAGTGAAGCGCTTGTCGTTGATCAACGAAGTATAAAACACGATCGGCCTTCAGTTTTTCTGCGCGATAGCGAATAGCCGCTAAATCGCTGGTAGCGTATAAGAAACCACCGCCTGATTTTTGCACGATGATCGGCAGGGTATCGCCTTCTTTGTTCTTGAACTCATCAAGGAATACGCATTGTGCGCCATTACTTTCAGTGAGTAAGTTTGCTTTAGTCAATTCATCAACAATAGATTGTAGGTCACCGTTGTAAGCACTTTCACCGCGTACATCATCAGCGGTTAAGCTTACGCCTAGGCGTTTATAAAGTGTTAAACAGTGTTCTAAAGAAATGCTATTGAACTCGGCCCAAAGTTTGTTGCAGTATTCATCACCCGATTGCAAGGCAACTACTAATTCACGCGCGCGATTGGCAAATTCTTCTGATTCGTCAAAGCGACCTTTGGAAGCTCGATAGAATCCTTCTAAATCAGCTAGGTCTAATGCTTCGCCGCTATTTTGTTGCTCTTCCATGTAAGCCAGTAGCATGCCGAACTGTGTTCCCCAATCACCCACGTGGTTTTGGCGAATAACATTGTGACCTTTAAACTCCAGTGCTCTAACAACGGCGTCGCCGATGATACTTGAGCGCAGGTGGCCAACATGCATTTCTTTCGCGAGGTTAGGCGAGCTGTAATCGACAATGATGGTTTGTGGCTTTTCAGCGCGTTTAATTCCAATGTGATCATCGGCTAACGCATCGCTGACTTGCTGTTCTAACCAGCTATCGTTGACGAAGAAGTTGATGAAACCAGGTCCTGCAATTTGGGTATCGCTGATTCGAGGATCTTTAGGCATGGCGGTAATGATTTTCTCGGCTAAATCACGAGGGTTCATTCCAGCAGGCTTAGCGAGCATCATTGCAATGTTACAAGCAAAATCGCCGTGGCTTTTATCTTTGGTATTTGAGAGGTTGATGCGCGGGCTGACATCTTCAGCAAGTACGCCTTGCTGTTTTAGGATATCAATGGTTTGTGATAATAGTGCTTCGACAACCGATTTCATGCTGCTACCTTTGTATTGCTCGTAAGAGCCCGCTTTAAATTCAGGGAGCAGATTTTACGCGATAGTCAAAGGCTTGTCTTGCTTAACGTGCGTGGCTTAGCGAGTTTATTAAGCTTCGCTTCCAAGTTGTTCTAAGGCGCTAGGCTTGCACAGAAATTTTCTCTTTGCTGCGCTGCGAAGGCATTTGCTGCAGATAAATTCAGGTTCACTGACCATGCGTTGAATACGATCTATTTCTCGTACTATGTCTTTTCGTTTGATTTCACATAACGTCATAAGTAGTTCACCTTACTTATTTGGGAGCTTTGGATCTAATTGGGTGCTTTTAATCTAACTGATAGTTTAAACTTGTTGCAATTATAACTCATAATCGTTCGCATTTAGAAGCTTTATCTTTGGGCTTAGTCTGTTATGTCACAACCTTCTGGTATATGATTTTGGAAAAAATAAACTGGGGAGAATTAATAGTGATTAAGGATGATCTAAGGCGTAAATTGCTGACTAATTCTTTACGTTTTGGTTGTGCATTGGCGTTCACGCCGTTGTTAGCTAGACCCGTTTTAGCGAAAGATGACTTCGATGATTATAAGCTCGAAATGAATTCGGGCATGTTTCAAATTGAAGACGAGTTTTCTCAATACAAGAAGGCATATGCTGAAGCTTATCGGGGTTATCAAAACGAAATTTCTCAGTTCTGGTCTGAAGTAGAGCAATCGAATAAAACTTCTTGGGTAGATTATAGTCCTACCATGGATGTGAAGCGGGTAATCGATTTCGCTAATAATGAAATTCGTATTTCAATTCAGGGGGATAGGCTTCAAGGGTTCTCTCCTGAAGATTCTGAGCGTGAAATTTTAGCGGCTTTAGCGATGAAGGTTGATGATGCCTATACATTGGATCCTGTTTTAGCAAAAGTCATTGGTGATCAGCAGCCAGATAGTCAGCGATCGATCCTAAATCTGGATAGCAGCCTCGCGCATAATCTCAACAAATCAGCCGTCCTTGAGCGTAAGCAAGGGAAGAAAGGTGAGATGTTGACGATTATTGCTAAGCTCCCTAAAAATAGCCTTTCTAGTAGAGCCCAAAGCTTTTTGCCTAGTGTTGAAGTATCAGCGGCTAAGTGGCAGGTTCCAGCAGGCTTGATATTGGCGATTATGCATACCGAATCGGCGTTTAATCCCATGGCTCGCAGTCATGTGCCGGCGTTTGGATTGATGCAGATCGTGCCTAAGTCTGCAGGGCGAGATGCCAGTCGCTTGGTCTTTGGTCGTGAGCGCTTATTGAATGGCCAAGATCTCTATAAGCCAGAAACCAATATCGAAATGGGTACTGCTTACCTGCATATTCTAGATAGTAAATATTTGAAAGGCATAGTGGATGACAAGAGTCGTCAGTTATGTGTGATTGCCGCTTACAATACTGGGGCAGGCAATGTAGCGCGTGCCTTTAGTGGTACTACGTCGGTTAAAAAAGCATTGCCGATTATAAATCGCTTATCTTCGAAGCAGGTTTATGCGCATTTACGCAGTAACTTAAAATATGAAGAAGCTCGCAACTATATTAAAAAAGTAACGCAAACCCTGCCTTTATACTCATAAAGGAGTGGCCTATTTGGTCTCTTTACAGGGAGTATGTGATCACGGCATACTTCGGTATCGATACTGTTTTTTGATACTAGTTATCAATAAATTCGTTTGAATGGAACGTTGTAAGAGAGGGAATTATGCAAGAGTATTATAATAAGAAAGCGAAGGAGTGTCAGGCCGCTGTCGATCAACTGCAGCAGCAAATTGAGCGTATGAATAAGTCGGATGCTGATAGCTTAAAGGTGCAGATGGAGAAAGTGCGCCGTGAAATGAAAAACTATCAGGCTGCACTTTCTGTTGAAGAGGCTTCTGTTTAATCGAGTATTAATCTAAAGCAATTTTAAATTTTTAACTTTAGATCTCGAAAATTGCACCTTTGTTGAGGCCTTCAAAAGCCTTGACTGTAATTGTATTGTTAGGGTTCTCTTCATGGAGAACCTGTGCAATATGAGCGGCGATGCACTCAACTGTGGTATCCGTCGGCATTATGTAACATACCTTTTTTGGCATAGTTAATTCAAAGTGGCCTTGAGGAGCATCATAAGCAAAGTGCATTTGCGGTTTTTCATCGCTACTGGTACTAATTAAATCTTCTTCGCTACCAATGTAGATATCACTCCAGCGTTCAGCCCAATTACTTTCTAATTCACTATCTCGAGAGCCATCACTCCAGATTTCAATGCGTGATCGGTGACCGTGGGCAATGCGCTGGCAATTACCATCGTGTTTTTTCAAGCCGTGGCTGTAATGGTAATAAGCGGCGTTAATTTCTTCAGCTTCAAATGTTAGTTGAATATGCTCAAGATTCTCAGGGAAATAGTCAGACAACTGCTTAATAGACCATATTGAAGCTGTTTGTTCATTAATACGATCTGCATCAATCAAGGCTACAGATTCTAATGGCGCATCCATGGTCAATACCTCATCATTTCCAAAGCTCCAGCTTAAGATAATGCGATCTTGGTTAATCTCATAGCTAAGGCGCTGAGATTGAATGGGTACTAATAGGCGATGGTCTAGTTGATCGTCTAACCAGTTGCGAAGAACTTTTTTAACAATACCAAAGTCCCATATCATGCTAGTTTGATCTAAGCCGCCGTCCAGTAATACGGATGCGAGCCAAGTTTCACCGACTAAACCGCGTTGGTCATCCAGGTAACTGAAATCTACATTGGTAAGGTTGTCGACGAATAACTGCATGAAAATCTCTTGCTTGGGTTTCAAAAGAGGGCATTCTACCCGAAGTTATCCCCACAGCGTAGCACCAGTTACGTTATAATCACTTTCTTTATTGTTTTATATACAACACAACCGTTAAGAAATAAGTCGAGTGGCTATGAAATATCTCAAATTGGAAGACTTTGATCGAGCTTGGATCTTCCGTCATAAAGACCTGCCATTAAGTGATGATCTTAAAGCAGCCATTAAGCCTTATACCGAAACGGTATCGAATCAGTTGTGGAATCAATACATTTCACAGCAATCGGGTCATCCTTCTCAGTTTGGAAGTGGAGATTGGCCGAGCCGAAGCGGAGTGTGGTCTGAGAAGGGGGGGTGGCAAAATGCATGGGATGCCGATAATAATGATTTACCAAGTATGATTACTGATTTTCTAGATTGGGATGATAATACTAACGTCCTGTTTTTTTATGATTGTGATCGTGTGGTTGAGACAACTTGGAAAGCCTTTAAGTTAAGCTGGAAAAATTTCTTATTCTTTGATGATGGCCCAATATTATTAGGTAAAAAGCGTAAGCAGGCTGTTCAATTTTTACAAGACGGTCACTTTTCGTTGGGTACCTTGCCGGCTAAATGAATGGCATGAATATTCGCTGCAGCGCATTGTGGATGGTTGGGGCGATCATCGCTTTCTCTTTAACTGCGATTGCAGGGAGGGAAGCGACTGGGTTGCTATCTAATAATCCCCTAACCATTTCGCAGTTGGTATTCTTTCGTAATATTATTGGCCTAGCTCTGGTCAGCAGTTTAATTTTGCTACGCTATGGCCGACAAAGCCGTAGAGTCATTACTAGTCAAAACCTATCCCTACATTTTGGCCG
>Ga0105348_1001749_pt1 | contig 13999 bp, 12 predicted proteins | sample EN8Hudsemesocosm_2_FD_83504 | JGI IMG/M metagenome (GOLD analysis project Ga0105348, IMG submission 83504) | Methane-oxidizing microbial communities from mesocosms in the Hudson Canyon - EN8C Hudson Canyon | ecosystem: Environmental > Aquatic > Marine > Cold seeps | place: Hudson Canyon... | reverse complement strand
ATGTCTAGTAGCGCTGCAACAGAAGGGCCACCTTTCATGTGAGAAAGCTGCTCAAGAGCGAACTCAGGAGTGATTTCTGCAACAGTCTCGTTACCAAGAGCGATGTCTTTCAAGAACGCCGCTTTAACGACTGCAGCACTGGTAGTACCAGGAATCGTATTGTAGATGAAGAAGTCTAGAGAAGCTGCGCGAGCTGCATTGCCAGTATCTTTAATCTGAGCAATGATTTCTGATAAAAGATCAGCAGTATCAATAGGTTTTGGGTTTAAGCCAAGGTCGTTTTTACGAACCTCAATTTCTGCTAGGTATTCTGTATACAAGCTCATAGGAGTCTCTCACTCAAGTAATGGCTGACCGCGGTTATTCGACCAACCAGAAAATTTATCGGCGTTAGTATAAAACATGTGGCTTGGCGCGTTAAGAAAGCCATGCGGACATTGTCTATAAATTTGGCTTATTTAGCCTATATTCGCTATTCATTGGATGAATGTGAGCAAAAAGCACTCAGACTATTACATTAAGCCACTGCTGACTCATCAGAATAGACCATCTTTTGATCATGTCCCATTCTTACCTCTAGACGCTGACTTCAAGCTGAGTGAGAATGGGGATATCAAAACTTTTTATGACAGCTGATGCTGAGGATAGCCTAGTGCAAATCGTTGCCGACGAGAACATTCCCTTATTAGAACAATTTTTTAGTGATTTTGGTGATATTCGCAAAGTAGCAGGTCGTACGATGACCGCGGATGATGTGAAAGATGCCGATATCCTACTAGTGCGCTCAGTAACGAATGTAAATGAGGCGTTAATTGCTAATAGCCCAGTGAAATTTATTGGTACTTGTACCATTGGTACCGACCATATCGATCTGGGGTATCTTGAGGCGCTCAATCAGCAGCGTAAAGATAAGGGTCAGCAAAGAATCGATTTTTCTAGCGCCCCCGGCTGTAATGCTGAAGCGGTGGTGGATTATGTACTTAGCGCGGTGAGTGTCTTAATCGATAAGCGCGATCAAGTCTTTCAAGACATCAGTGTCGGCATTATTGGTATTGGTAATGTGGGTTTGCGCTTGCGTCGTCGGTTAGAAGCGATGGGGGTTACGGTTTTGGCCGTTGATCCTTTCAAAGATGCCGCAGAGGTTGGTGAATTAACGACGTTAGATGAAGCTTTAAAAGCGGATGTAGTGAGTTTGCATATTCCACTGACCTACGAAGAATCCATGCCTGATGGAAGTGCGGAGCATGCGACTCATCACTTGATTAATGAGCAGCGTTTACAGCAGATGAAACCCGATGCGTGCTTGATTAATAGCTGTCGCGGTTCTGTATTAGATAATGCGGCGTTAAAAGCTCATATGGCAGAGCATAAAGAATTCGAAGGTATTATTGACGTGTGGGAAGGGGAGCCGAATCTCGATTTGAAATTAATGAATCGCTGTATGCTGGCTACTCCACATATTGCTGGTTATTCATTAGATGGCAAAATGCGTGGCACAGAACAAATTTATCAGGCGTGCAGCCATACTTTTGGTTTGCCAATTCGTCATAAGTTGGCCCAGCTATTACCCGAGCCTTCGATTAAGAAAATTAAATTTGGTGACAGCGTCCCTGTCCACCAAGCATTGCGTACAGCAATTCGTGCGGCTTATGAAATTCGTGTTGATGACGGTATTATGCGTTCGACATTATTACGCACCGAAGGTGAGCCAGAGGCAATGAAAGCGAAGTTCGATTTATTGCGTAAAAATTATCCGCTGCGTCGAGATATACCGACGATTCGCATTGAAGTACCTGTTAAGCGTCAAGACTTACAGCAGGCACTAGAAGCCGCGGGTTTTGATGTGCGACTCGGCAAGCGTTAAATCGCTGAATGAACATTATTAAAAGGTAAGCATGTTGAATATCGAAAGTGCACAAGCAGGTCTTTTTAATGAAACGAGCCGCCATGGTCGCCTCTTAGAATATTCCTTATCTGATTCTAGCGGTATAGGACCGTTGAAATCTGCGCTTAAAAGCTTGATTGATTACGCTGATAGTATTGATGATTTGTTTCTTAATTTATCTTTTGGCTCGAACTGCTGGGATTTATTAAATCCCACTTGGCGTCCGGAAGAGTTAGTACCTTTCACAGCACTGACCAATAACCAATTAAGCATGCCATCAAGCCAAGCTGATATTTTTGTTTGGCTGCACAGTAGTGATGTTGAATTGATTCCTCAGGCTGTATTGCATGTTTATGCCGTGATGAAATCTGTTGCGCTATTACAATTGGATATTGAAGGGGTTAAGAATAAACAATCACGAGACTTGATTGGTTTTGTTGATGGTACTGCCAATGCAAAAGATGATAAGCGTTTGCCAATTGCATTGATTCCCAAAGGGAAGGTTGGTGCTGGTGGTAGCTATGTCATCTCTCAGCGCTGGCAGCATGATTTAGAAAAATTTAATCATCTACCTATACCAGAGCAAGAGAATGTCGTCGGGCGAACAAAAGAAGCGGGTATTGAATTAGAAGGTGATGACATGCCGGAAAATTCTCACGTCAGTCGCACTGATGCAAAAGTGGATGGTGTGGGCATGAAAATATATCGTCGCAGCTATCCTTACATGGCAAGTCAGCTTACGGCGACGAGTCATGGTCGTACTAAAAAGCCCGATAATGGTTTGTACTTTTTAGCTTTTGCTTGTGAAATGCAACGTTTTACTGTGCAGCTAGATCGCATGATGGGATTAACGTCTGATGGCATTAGTGACAAACTTATGCAATTTACCCAGGTAAAAAATAGTAGTTATTGGTTTATGCCTAACGCTAATGATTTATCTTCAGCCTTAAAATAAAGCGGCAATTAATACCTGTTGATAAAACCTTCGTACTAATACTTTATCCATTAGAACATTTGTTCTAATGGATAAAGGTTATTTATTGTTAAATAACTAATGGACATATTGCGACCTGAAATTTGCTTGATTAAACTCCAAAAAAAATAAAGCATAAAATCAGGGAACGATATGAAAAGTAAAATTTTAACCATCTCTTTAATAGCATCCAGCTCATTTTTACATGCAGGTTTTGAATCAATCGATGATGATGATTTGGGCGCTATTAGTGGGCAGGCTGGTATTTCTATTGAATCAGAACTCTACGCTACGATTGGTAGTCTTGAATATACCGACGAAGGCAGTATTAGTATTAATGATATTGTAATTGGTGGGGCGAACAAACAGACTTATTTTGATGTAGATTGGGGGCCTGGTACTCATTCGGGCAATAAATTAGATGGCTCAATAATAAAAATTGATGTTTTAAGTGATGGCGATTTAGTTATATCAGGAGCTCCTAGCCCTCTGGTCGGAAACCTTATAGATTTTGGATTTTCGACGGGCAGTATTGAATTACAGAGTTCGAATGGATTGGTATCATCGACACTAGTGGACTCTATTAATGTAAGCGGTCTTATTGCAGGATTCACATCTAGAATTGATGCTTCATCGTTGCATATTTTAACTGAAGTCGATGTAGGTATAGATGATTTGGATATCGACATATCAGGGTTAAATATGAAAATTGAAAATGTTTTTATTGTTGATTCAACATATTACGAAAAAATAGAAGCGTTTGGGGCTGGATCAGCCACTGTAGATAATCTTACCGCGTATTTTTCAGTTGATTTGTATGCCGATGATGAAGGTCTCCATATTAAGCCACTCAGTCTTGAGTTTGATATGGGTATCGGGGCGGTTTCAATAGCGGGCGAATCCATTGGTTCATTCTCCTTAAATAATATTAATTTAAGTCAATCTTCTATGATCGTATCAGGTCACCCTTGAGGTTGTAGTATTTGAGAACGAGTGATAGTAAGTACATCGATTAAGATATTTTGATCGATGGGCTTACTTAAAAAATCATCCATGCCTGATATCAAAGCTTTACCACGAGACTCTTTCAATGAATGCGCACTTACAGCAACTATTTTGCAAGGAGTTAAATTATTACTCTGCTCATATTCTCGAATATCTCTAGTCGTCTGATAACCATCCTTCACCGGCATTTCGATATCCATAAGAATTAAATCATAGCATTTTTGTTGCTCGCGGATCATTTGTATAGCATCCAATCCACCAACTGCAATATCTGCTTTTACCTTATATTTTTGCAGCATTTTTTTAATGATCATTCGATTGACACTATTATCGTCTACCGCAAGTACGCGTAACTGAGAAAAGTCTGGGATTTGTTTCTCTCTCTTTTTCTGCTCGTCAATTAGGCTAGATTTCAACAATAATGAATGACATGCTCGCAAAGCATGACGTAATTTTTGAGGTGTTATAGGCGAGGTCACTAGGTGTACTGCATCATCTATTTTATGGTGGCTGTCAGAAATTAAAATAATGTTTTGTGCAGGAATGCCTAATTCTAATAGCTCAGGCAATTTAGAGGTATTGCTGATGACGTTGATATCATGATCGTACTTAAGCAAATGGCGGCTAACAATTTCAATATTCCACTCTTGCAGTTGTTCCGTTATTAGCGCTTCTTGGTAGCTGCTGGATAAAAATATACAGACGTTTTTATCACAAACAAAGCGATCATTATCGGATTTTTCGATGATCTCAATGGCTGCGGTGAACCAAAAAGTAGCCCCTTTCCCTGGTAGGCTATGCACTCCAATATCTCCCCGCATAAGTTGGGTTAATTTTTTACTAATTGCTAACCCCAGCCCAGTGCCTCCTTTTTCGCGAGAACTACTTGAATCAATCTGAACAAAAGGTTGAAAAAGCAGGCTCTGCTGGCTATGAGTGAGTCCGCAGCCACTGTCTTCTACTTCAATGTATAATTGATCAGTTGAATTTTCAGCAAGTTGTACGTGAATAACGACCTGACCCCGGGTAGTGAATTTAAAAGCATTGCTTATGAGATTGAGTAGTATTTGTTTAAAGCGTAAAGGATCAGAGATAATTCTTTTCGGAGTATTATTATGTATTCTAACAAACAGTTTTACTTTATTTTGATGCGCGAGGATGCTAAAGAAAGCAGCGCATTCATTGATCATCTCTTCTAAGTCAAATTCAGTAGGCTCTAACTGTAACTTGTCTGCTTCAATTTTTGAGTAATCGAGAATGTTATTTAAAATCTCTAAAAGTGTCTGGCCAGAACGGTTAATTGTATCGATATATAGCAATTGATTTTCATTCGGCTGAGTATCTAATAGCAGTTGTGCAGAACCTAAAACACCGTTCATAGGCGTGCGAATTTCATGGCTAATGGTTGCGATGAATTCATCTTTTAGGCGGTTGCTGTTTTCCAGTTGGATGTTGGCATCCAATAAAATTTTACGAGATCGTACTTCTATTTCAGCCTTTTCTTTTTCAATTAAATTAATGCGATCAGCAAGAGCGATGGATAATAGGATAACTTCAAGAGCGGAGCCAATTTGAATAGCCGCTAAATTGGCATATTCTAGAGGAAGAATGTTAAGTATACCGAGAATGCTGATTGCGCCAGAGATTAAAAAGATGGCCCAAGCGACTACAAAAACTCTTGCTGTTCGATTTCTCTTAAGTGCTGCTAAGCAGGCTGTTACCAATACTAGGTTGAAAAATATAAATGTGGTCATTATTGCGGCAATAATGCCAACGGTATAGCTGGCAAATAAAATCAAAGGTAAGGTGAAAAATAACCCACCTGCAATGAGTAAAAGAGCCTTGTCAAATCTAGGGAATAGCTCGTGAGTATTTAGAATACTGCGTGCGAATAAAGAGGCAAAAAATAATGATAGGACCCCTAAGAATGGGATACTTATATTGGCCCAGTTTGTATTGTCCGGCCAAATGTATTCGAAGCCATAGCCGTGAATGCTCGCTTGAAAAAGGGTGAATGTGCCTATGTAGGCAATATAATAAAGGTAGCTGCGCTCTCGAACCGATAGATAGATAAATAGGTTATAAAAGACCATCACGATCATTATGCCGAAATAGAGTCCTTGCCAGCCAGAATCGTAAGCGCTGTGCTTAGGGAAATGATCGACATGCCACAAGAATAAAGGAACCTGCAGGCTATCTTGAGTTTTTACGTGTAAATAATATACATTTTTCTGTTGTTCGGGTTGCAGCTTGAAAACAAAGTTAGTGGTATCTAAGTCACGTTTTGAAAAAGGACTGCGATCACCAGTATAAAAAACAGAATAGTTGTTGTCTTTATTGGGTGAATAAAGAGCAATGTAATCAAGAAGAGGGAAAGGGATTTCTAATAGCCATTGGGATTGTATTAGTTCAGCAGGAAAATCTAATCGGAATCTAAACCAATAACCAGAGGAGGTATAACCTTTATTAAAGGTATGCTGGCTGCCTTTATTGAAAGCCTCAGGGGATAAGTTCTGAATCTGTTCAAAAGTAAGCTGGTTCGAACTATCTTCAATCCATTCAATTTCAGGACCTAGGTCTATTTCCTTATCATTTGCAGCAACAGGTACTCCCCAGTCTGCTTGTGCCCCCGCCATTATTAAACAGCAAATTAAGATAAAGCAGAGTCGCTGTGCTATTGAATATGCGGAGTAACTTACCATTTCAGCCATAGTCCATGTGAAGAGTATTTATTATAACCTAGAGTCGGTAATTTGCCTGATTCTTTTGTCAGCATTGCAGCCAGTGAGGTTCTGATACGTATTCAAGAGCAAGGTTATCGCCAATAGGAATATCAATGGGGCTCTCAGTTTCAGCTTTCCAAGTGATTGATGGGGCATCATTGCTTTTATTCAAGCGAATTGCAATTTCATGCTGATACCCTCGGCCAATATACGTGCTGTCTATGAGCTCTATTCCTGTACTTTGTAGGCTATGCCTTAGTGTTATATGTTGTGGTTTAAATAACCAGTAGCCACTATTATCGATATCACGGGGCCATTGGTGTGATACTGCATCCAAAACTTGCTGGCTATGCTTCAACGTTGCAAGGTTACCTGACTCCATGAATTCTGCTACGGCAACAGTTTTTGGCTGATTGAATACGTTGGCTGGGCTGTCGAGCTGCTCAATTTGACCATGGATCATTACCGCCGTTTTATCGGCAAAGGCAAACGCTTCTTCCTTGGCATGAGTGACGAATATGCAGCTAATGTCATGCTCTTTTAATAGACGGCGTAAGTCGGCCATCATGCGACGCTTAACTTGGCCGTCGATATTTGAAAAAGGCTCATCCATTAATAAAAGCTTTGGTTTTGGCGCTAAGGCGCGGGCGACTGCAACTCTCTGCTGTTGCCCTCCTGATAGTTCGTGAGGGTATCGATGTTCAATATCGGGCAGTTCTACTAATTCTAGGCTTTCTTTGATGCGTTGTTGTTTGTCTTGTTTATTTAAAAAAGAAAGGCCATAAGCAATATTTTGGCCAACAGTCATGTGAGGAAATAGGGCGTAATCTTGGAAAATGAAACCTATAGATCTCTGTTCTGCTGGTAAGTTTAATCGTGTTTCCGAAAACACTGTGCTGCCAAATAAATCAATCTGACCTTGTTGAGGAGTGGCTAGTCCAGCAATGGTTTTTAATGCGGTTGTTTTACCACAACCACTAGGGCCTAGTAGACACAGTATCTCACCTTCCTCTAGATCAAAGGTTAGGTCTTGTAGGATCGGCTGGTCGGCAATCGCCAGCTGAATGTTGAGCAGCTCAAGTGCAGTCGCTTTTTTCTGGCTAAAACTTTCACTGTTCATTGTTATAGGTTCCATTTTCAATGCGTGATGTCATCTTATCGCATTCTCTGCGTTCGGCTGAGTAACAATATTGGCAACAAGCTTACGGTGATGATTAATAACGCCCCTGAAGCTGCATGTTCTAATTGTTCATCTGAAGCAAATTGATATACGTAAGTTGCTAGGGTTTCAAAATCGAAGGGGCGCAATAAAAGGGAGGCAGGAAGCTCTTTAACGCACTCAATAAATACTAATAGAAAAGCGCTCATAAGGGCGGGGCGCATTATTGGCAAATGAATTTTATAGAATGTCTTAAAACGAGAAGCTTTTAGCATCGTCGATGCTGCATCAAGGTTGTTAGGCATTTGCTTATAAGCCGCCTGAATACTGCCGTTACTGATGGCTGAGAAGCGAATAACAAAAGCCAAAATTAATGCGAAGCTGGTACCTGAAAGAATGAGTCCAACTTTATCAAACCCTAGCCATTGAATAAATTGATTGATCCATATGTCTAGCTGACCTAGTGGAATGAGTATGCCAATGGCAAGTACGGTGCCGGGAATCGCATAACCTAATGAAGACAGACTTAATTTACTTTGATTTTTTGCGCTGGGCGAAAAGCGCTGTTGGCTATTAAATATAACGGCTAGCAGTGTTGCTATAAAAGCAGCGGTAACTGCGAGTAAAAAAGTACTTTGGCTATGGCGTAAAATATCGGTATTAATATTTTCTAGCCAATAATCTAGGCAATACCCCATCAAGGTGATTAAAGGAATTAGAAAACCGAGACTAAAAACGAGACCGCAAAATAACCAAATGAAACTGGCTTTTAATTTACTAACGTTGATTTTTTCATGCGACTTTCCACCTCGGCTATCAAAATGCTGCTGCTTTCTACGACTGTTTTTCTCAAATGCAACAAGGAGAATAACGAAGAGTAAGGTTAGGCATGAGATTTTAGCCGCACTGGCAAGGCTGCCATAAACCAGCCAACTGTCGTAAATAGCGGTTGTTAATGTACTGATGGCGAATAATTGAACGGTGCCATAGTCTGCTAATGATTCCATCGCGACGAGTGTACAGCCTATTGCAAGTGCAGGGCGTGCTAAGGGCAAATGAATGGTCCAGAATATTTTTCTTGGGCTTGCCCCCATGAGCTGAGCAGCTTGGCTCAGGCTTTGTGATCCTTGTTCAAAGCTATTTCTGAGTAATAAATATATGTAGGGTGAAAGGGCTAAGCCCAGCATCAAGCTGGCTCCCCAGCGACTGCGAATGTCGATGAACCAATAATCGCTCGGGGATTGCCAAGAGAATAGGTGTCTCAAACTTGATTGTATCGGCCCTGCGTAATCAAGGGCATCGGTATAAATATAGGCTGATATGTAAGCGGGTATGGCTAGCGGAAATACCATCATCCACTGTAAGTAGCGACGGCCAACAAATTCATACTGAGCGCACCACCAGGCAGGTGCAATGGCAAAAAAACAGGCGAATAGAAGTGATCCGAATACGATGGTTAAGCTGTTTTTAATATAGTCCCATAAAACAGTGTCGGCTAAATCGCTAAAAGTATCGTCGGAATAGAGACTGTCTGAAATAAAGAAGCTTGATGCAGATTCATAGAGCAGCGCAATAATCGGCATTAGCATAATACCGCAAAAAATTGCGGTAATTATTGATAAGGTCAAGCCCGCATTTCGCGAGCCTGTATGGGTTTTGACATTCATTTTGCTAGGTTACTTTCAATACAATAATAATCAAGCTGATTATTATAAGTCAAAACGAACCTGGTCGATGAGTTTTAATGCCTGTTTACGATATTGTGCGACTTTTTCTAGTGGTAACTTGTCTTCTTTGAACTCACCCCAGCTTTTAACCAAATCTGAAGGTTGTGCATTGGGTGATACTGGATACTCCATGTTTAATTCAGCGTATAAATTTTGCGCAGATTTGGCTGTTAAAAATTCCAATAGCGTTTGCGCTGATTTTTTATGGGGCGCGTATTTAGCGATGACTGCACCGGAAACATTAATGTGTGAACCACGACCATCTTGATTAGGAAAGTTTAGGTTAACGGCGTTAGCCCAGATAACTTGTCTAGGGTCTTGCAACATTTTTCCTAAGTAGTAGCTATTACCCAAAGAGATATCACATAAGCCTTCTTTAATGGCTTTAACTTGTGCGCGATCATTACCTTGTGGTTTGCGTGCGAGGTTTGATTTTACACCTTTCAACCAAGTTTCGGTTTCAGCTTCACCATGGTGGGCGATCATGGAGGCAACAAGCCCTAAGTTGTAAGGATGCTTGCCTGATCGCGTACAGATTCGACCTTTAAATTTAGCGTCAGCAAGGTCTTCATAACGGATATTGCTTAGGTCTATGGTGCGCTCTTTCGATGAATAAACATTACGGACACGCTTGGTCAGTGCTAGCCATTGATTTTCCGAATCACGAAATTGAACGGGGATGCTGGTTAAATTAGCGGTTAATTCAAATGCTTGGCTCAGCCCTTGTTCTTTCAGTTGCAGTAATTTATTAAAGTCAGAAGTTAATACAAGATCGGCAGGGGAAAGCTCACCTTCGCGCTTGAGGCGTTGAATAAGGCCTTTTTTAGCAAAGATAACTTTGGTTTTTATTCCTGTCTCTTTAGTGAACTCGGCTAGTATCGGTTCAATTAGAAATGGCTGGCGAAATGAATAAATATTGACCTGTTCCGCTTGGGCCAGTGATGAAATAAAGGCGGTTGTTGCCAAAATAAGGGCTAGAAAGAGGTTTTTCATGAAATAACCTTGGTAAAGTAAATGATAATTATTCCTATCTTAACAGGAAGTTGACTGAAGACCAGCTTTCGCAGGACAAACTTGTGGAATAAAGGGGTAAAGTTAAGTAAAACTGATGCGGCGCAATAAAGGCCGTACTGTCTTGATGCTTTATTTAAGGACTGGCTAAGAAATGAAAAAGTGCTGCTGCATTAAGCGGGCAAGCATGCTGGAGTCGCCCTGTAGCCGTGCGAACTCAATTTTATGAGCAAGACTCGTCGTTGGGTCTTCACTGTCAGCTGTTAGTAGGCGAGTAAAAGCTTTACTGGCGAGAATAAATTCATCAACCGACTCTTGGCGATCTATTTCACTAAAGCGTATGTAGCCTTCTTCTTGTAGCCAGGAAATAGCACCAAAAGCCGCTAAATGCCTTGGGCTGTGCAGGCCAAATTCATCGGCTTCATCAGGGCCGCAGATATCTTCAACGTATAGAATCTGTTTGGCTGGGAAATATTTAAAGCCGTGCAGTAAAATTACCGCACAGTCTTTAAAGAAATCATCAATATGAACGTCAAGCATCTAAACGGACTTAAAGCTGTTTGTAAGAAGAAAAGAACTGACCCATTTTATCGAGGGCAAGGGTCAAATCTTCCGGGCGAGGTAAAAATACAACGCGGAAATGATCGGGTTGTGACCAATTAAACGCCGTACCGTGAACTACCAAGATTTTCTGCTGCTCTAATAAATCTAATACCATGCGTTCATCATTGTGAATGTTGAACTTTTTAATATCAATTTTAGGGAAGCAATATAAGGCGCCCATCGGCTTGGTGCAGCTGATGCCTGGAATACTGTTTAACGCTTCAAAAGCGATGTTGCGTTGCTCATAAATTCGGCCACCAGGTGCGACTAGGTCATCAATACTTTGATGGCCTCCCAGTGAGGTTTGAATAGCGTGTTGCGAGGGCACATTTGCGCATAAGCGCATAGAGGCCAGCATTTCTAAGCCTTCGATATAATCTTTAGCTTTATGTTTGGTGCCGCTAATAATCATCCAGCCTGCACGGAAACCGGCTAGACGATAGTTCTTTGATAGACCATTGAAGGTAATAAAGAGCAGGTCATCGGCTAATGATGCGGTCGAGGTATGAGTCGCGCCATCAAATAAAATCTTATCGTAGATTTCATCGGAGAAAATAATCAGATTGTTTTCACGAGCGATTTGAATCAGCTCTAAAAGCACTTCATCTGGGTAAACCGCACCGGTAGGGTTATTTGGGTTAATTAAAACCAGCGCTTTAGTGTTTTTATTCACTTTCTTGCGAATATCATCCATATCTGGAAACCAGTTGGACTGTTCGTCGCAATGATAGTGAACAGGAGTACCGCCAGCCAAGCTGACTGCGCCGGTCCAAAGTGGATAATCTGGAGAAGGGATTAAAACTTCATCGCCGCTGTTTAATAAACCTTGCATCGACATTACGATCAGTTCACTAACACCATTGCCGAGAATGATATCGTCGATGTTTACGTCTTTAATGCCTTTTTGCTGGCAGTATTGCATGACGGCTTTACGCGCCGAGAATAAGCCTTTTGAATCGCAGTAGCCTTCAGAATCCGGTAGGTTTAGAATAACATCTTGAATGATTTCTTCAGGAGCATCGAGGCCAAAAGGTTTAGGGTTGCCGATATTCAATTTTAGAATTCGATGGCCGTCTTCTTCCATTTTCTTGGCGGCATGCGCAACGGGCCCACGAATATCATAAAAAACATTAGCCAGTTTGTTGGATTTGAGAATATCCTGCATGGAACGCATTCCGCCTTAAAAAGTCACGTAATATATAAACGACTAATGATACCCTTGAATGATGGAAATTTACAGAGATTGAAAGTGAGTAATACATAATGACTTCGAGCCAAGACAAAATCGTAAAAACACCCGATGAGTGGGCAGAGCAATTGGATGACGAAAGCTACTTTGTTACCCGCGAGAAGGGGACCGAGCAGGCATTTAGCGGTAAATATCATGATTGCGAAAAAGCAGGGCAATATAAATGTATTTGCTGTGGTGAAATCCTGTTTGAGTCAGAGAATAAATTTGATGCCGGTTGTGGCTGGCCAAGCTTTAATCAAGCGGCGTCAAAGGATGTGATAGAAGAGCACAAAGATGTGAGTCATTTTATGATTCGGACCGAAGTTGTTTGTAAGCGTTGCGATGCGCATTTGGGTCATGTTTTCCCGGATGGCCCTGCGCCGACGGGGCTGCGGTATTGCATTAATTCGGCTTCTATTGACTTAGATGAGAGTAAGGCTGATAAAAAGTCATAAAGCCAAATGAGAAAGTGCAGGGTCATAACCTTGTACTTTCGTTTTTATTTGGTACTATTTCAATATAAATATTTTGCACAATATAGTTTCGTACTGCTTAATATGATCAAGCTATATATTATTAGACTCAATACAGTCTGCCAAATTAATTAATAGAGAGAATATTCAATGTCATTATTAAATAAAGAAATGCCTTTGTTGTCTGGTGAAATGCAGAATTTATCACAATATGAAGGTCAGGCTGTGCTGATCGTAAATACCGCCAGTAAATGTGGATTTACAGGGCAATATGAAGGGCTGGAAGCGTTATATGCCGAATACAAAGAGCAAGGCTTAGTTGTATTGGGCTTTCCTTGTAATCAATTTGGTGAGCAAGAGAAAGGCGCAGATAGTGAGATTGCCAGTTTCTGCCAGAAAAATTACGGTGTGAGTTTCCCTATGTTTTCCAAGGTTGAGGTGAATGGAGATAATGCCGCGCCGTTATATCAAGAGCTGAAGGCCCAAGCCCCTGGGATTATGGGAACCAAAAAGATTAAGTGGAATTTCACTAAATTCTTAGTCAATAAACAAGGACAGGTTACACGCTATGCACCAACGACTAAACCTGAAGCTTTAAAATCCGATATTGAAACGGCATTGACGGGTTCTTAAAATCAATGACAAAAGATCTAGAAGATCATTCGTTAGATCAGTACCCAGAGCTTCATCTTGATAACCAGCTGTGTTTTAGCTTGTACAGTTTGTCGCGTAAAGTAATTCAAAACTATACGCCTTTGCTTAAACCGCTGGACCTTACCTATCCGCAATACTTGGTGATGCTGGTGATGTGGCAAGGGTTAGAGAATAAGCAAGTTGGCTTGGCGGTTAGTCAGCTAACGGATAAGCTAAAGCTGGATACCGGTACGGTGACTCCATTACTTAAGCGAATGGAGGCTAAGGGTTTATTGAGTCGCCAACGCAGTGAGCAAGATGAGCGTATTGTTATCGTGAGTTTAACCGCTGAAGGTCAAGCTTTGAGGGACGCTGCAAGGCATATTCCTCAGGCTTTATTATGTCAGGCGGGTGCTGAAGTTGATGCTAGCCAGTTGATTGAATTACGAGAAACGTTAAAAACGCTGCTCGAATCGTTGGCTTAAACTTAAGCCTCGTTGTCTTTTTTATTATCTTTGTCACCATCGGGAAGCCATTGAATCATGGCATTTTGTAATTGCTCTTGGGTGAATGGCT
>Ga0105348_1001747_pt1 | contig 14013 bp, 13 predicted proteins | sample EN8Hudsemesocosm_2_FD_83504 | JGI IMG/M metagenome (GOLD analysis project Ga0105348, IMG submission 83504) | Methane-oxidizing microbial communities from mesocosms in the Hudson Canyon - EN8C Hudson Canyon | ecosystem: Environmental > Aquatic > Marine > Cold seeps | place: Hudson Canyon... | reverse complement strand
GGGTTTGCGTCTGAAACAATCTCAAATGAATGGAGGTGGGTGTATTCTTTAAACCCGATGGTTGGAATAATCGACGGATTTAGGTGGTCCCTGCTTGGCGCAGACATCCAGTTTTATTTACCCAGCTTGATGATTTCAATTTTTATCACTCTGTTTTTACTCGTAGGCGGGTATCGATTCTTTATGAAAATGGAGCGCAATTTTGCAGACATTATATAGAGGGAATTATTCGTGAGCACCGTAGTCTCTGTCAGCAATGTGGGTAAAAAGTACATTATCGATCACGAGCAAGAAGGCGCTTACTCGACACTAGCTGAGTCTCTTACCAGGAGCGCTAAAAGCCTTTTTAACCGATCAGCAAAACGCGCTAATGCGCGATATTCAAAAGAAGAGTTTTGGGCATTAAAAGACCTGAACTTTGAAATCCAATCTGGCGACCGAATGGGAATCATTGGCCATAACGGCGCTGGCAAATCGACACTCCTGAAGCTACTCAGCAGAATTACGCAACCCTCGACGGGCCAAATTGGCATCAACGGAAAAGTTGCAAGCTTACTGGAAGTTGGTACAGGCTTTCACCCAGAGTTAACAGGGCGCGAAAATATTTTTCTGAACGGCGCCATCATGGGTATGTCTAGGAAAGATATTCTCAAACGGTTTGATGAGATTGTTGCGTTTTCTGAAGTTGAAAAGTTCTTAGATACACCGGTTAAACGCTACTCAAGTGGCATGTATGTCCGGCTCGCATTTGCCGTTGCTGCGCACCTCGAATCAGACATTCTGATCATTGATGAAGTCTTGGCTGTTGGTGATGCTCAGTTTCAGAAAAAATGCTTAGGTAAAATAAAAAATGTCGGGGAAGAAGGCCGAACAGTGCTATTTGTTAGTCATAATATGAACGCTGTTGAACAATTCTGTAACAAAGCGCTGCTATTGGGTGGCGGGACTATTTTGACTCAGAGCAATAATGTTCGTGAAGTCATTGGCGAATACTTAAATATTCTCGCCGATAAATCAAACCAACCTTTTTGGCATAATACGAAACAAAGCTACCAGAACCCTAATTTCACTCCAGAGTATTTTGGCATTGAAGCCCAAGCGGGCAGCGCTGCGCAGGCACAACTATCCAACGACCAGGATATACAGGTTAAAGTGTCTGGACAGGTGACAGAGATTGACCCTGCTCTGCAAGTAGGGTTTGCTCTTTATAACGATGAAAACCAATTGTTATTCTGGTCGGTTTTCAACGATGGCCCTGAAAAACAATGGTGCCAGGTAGTAAAGGGACAAAATTCATTTTTGGCGACAATTCCACGGCGCTTCCTGAATGAAGGCACCTACCGGTTAGAGCTTATCGTCGCGCTTTACTTTCGCGCATGGATCATTGAACCGCAAAAGGATGCCCCCACGATATTCTTTACAATTCAAGGAGGACTGAGCGATTCACCCTATTGGCTGATACGGAGACCCGGGATCATGGCGCCTGAACTAGAATGGAGAAATGCATAAGTGTTTTATCCCCATAAAATAGTTTCTATTTCCACAACAGATCGTGTGCTAGAAATTGGCCCTGGCGGCTCGCCCCACCCCAGATCAGATGTTCTCTTGGAAAAAGAATTTTCAGAACAAGAGGCTGCTGCGCAAAGAGGTCACGCTGAAAAGCTAAAGTCAAACAAGGAACTAGTTTTTTATAAGGGCGATAAACTCCCCTTCGCGGACAAGGAGTTTGACTACGTCATTTGCTCTCACGTGCTCGAACATATAGAACCGCCGGACATCCCTAATTTTCTAGCTGAGCTCCAGAGAGTTGCACCAAAAGGCTACATCGAATACCCAACGATAAACTATGAGTATCTCTATAATTTCAAGGTGCACAAAACTTTACTCAATTATGATGGGAGTCGGCTTTTTTATCTTGCCAAATCCGACACGCCATTAGATGATTTTTTCTCAATACAAAAAATGTTGTATCGTTCACTGCAGCTTGGATTTGATCACTTGGTAAGGAGCAACAAGGAGCGCTTTGTTCAAGGTTTTGAATGGAAAGGTTCAATCGAGTTCAAAAAAGCAACGCATCTCCGCGATGTAGTAAATACTTTTCCCGAACTGAACAGGCCCATTAAAACGCAAAAATTTACGCGTTTAAAACAGCTCATGAGATCTATCGTCAAGTGAAAAGACTATTAGTAGCTATCTTCAGGCTCTTTCGCACTGGCGCCGACTTTATAAGGTATGAGCACCAGTACCGCACTTTGAGCAAACTAAAAGACAGCCGCTTCTTATTTAGCTACAAAGATAAGTGGCGTTGTTTAGGCGACCAACACACGAGCACCAGCTTTGATAAACACTATACTTATCACACCGCGTGGGCTGCTAGGAAGCTAGCTAAAATTGGCCCCAAAAGCCATGTGGATATTTCCTCGCTAACCTATTTTTCCACATTGGTCTCCGCGTTTATACCTGTCGATTTCTATGACTACCGCCCTGCGAAAATTTCATTGGATAACTTTTCGGGCAACCACTGTGACATTTTCAGCCTACCCTTTGAGCAGGACAGCCTCGAGTCATTATCCTGTATGCATGTAGTTGAACACATCGGACTGGGTCGCTATGGCGACCCTTTAGACTCTCTTGGAGACCTAAAGGCCATAGCGGAGTTATCAAGAGTCGTAAAAGTCGGAGGCCATCTACTTTTTGTCGTTCCGGTTGGCGGAGTTGCCAAGATACAATTCAATGCACATAGAATTTATACTTACGCACAAGTCATCTCATACTTTCGATCATTTGAATTAGTTGAATTCACGCTAATACCGGACCAGTCAGACGAAGGCCTTATTCTTAACGCAAGCGAATCCCAGTCAGACCGTCAGGTTTATGGCTGCGGTTGCTTTTTACTGAAAAAGGTTGAACATTGAAAAAAACTAACTTTATTGGAACAAAAAATAAAGCTGACAGAGATAAATGGCTTGCTAGCACCTTAGGCAAGCTTAAGAATGGCTCTTCTGTTTTAGATGCGGGCGCCGGTGAACAGGCAAACAAAGCATTTTGCTCGCACCTTGATTATACCTCACAAGATTTTTCGCAATACAAAGGAAGTGGCGACGGAGGGGCATTACAAACAGGAACTTGGGACACAAGTAAAATAGATATTGTTTCCGATATCACGTCGATTCCGGTCGATAATGCTAGCTTCGACGCAATTTTATGCTCAGAAGTCCTTGAGCACGTACCTTACCCGACCCCTGTGTTTGAAGAGTTTTTCCGGATACTCCGAAGCAATGGAAATCTGATACTTACCGCCCCTTTTTGCAGTTTGACGCACTTTAGCCCTTATCACTTTTATTCGGGATTCAACTCTTATTTCTACGAAAAAGTACTGGCTGACCACGGATTTGAAATCATTGATATTGAACCCAATGGAAATTATTTTGAATATCTAGCGCAAGAACTAAGACGAGTACGCACCGTTTCTGAAAAATACAGCAACAAGACGTTGAATCTCTTCAACCGAATCGTCATTTCTTTATGCCTAGGTCTACTCAATAAAATCAATCAAGTTCCAAACAATTCTCATGAACTTCTTTGTTTCGGTTATCACATTCATGCGCGGAAAAAAGAGTGATTATAACCGAACTAAATGGAGGCCTCGGCAACCAGTTATTTCAGTACGCATTCGGACTTGCTGTAGCAAAGCAATACGGAACTGATCTCAAGTTTGATATCCAGGCATTGCAAGGCTCCGATTCGCGCCCATTTGCCTTGGACAAATTTAATATTGCACACGAAATTGCCAGCCCAAAAGATATTCGAAGAATACTAGCGATGGACGTGGGCATTCTACGATGGATTGCAGGCAGAGTTAGCCCACGTGCGTTGCGACGCTATTCAAATCGATATATTGATGAAACCAAAATTTCATTTATTAATAACGAGCTTTTTCACATATCAAACGACGCATACCTAAAAGGCTACTGGCAAAACGAGCGCTTCTTTAGGTCCGCAGCGAAGGAAGTAAAATCGTCAGTCATACTGAAGACCCCTCTAAGTGATAAAAGCCAAAAAGTGGCTAATCAGATAAACACTGCAAACTCCGTGGGCATACATATTCGGCGAGGAGATTATGTCTCAAATCCCACTGCAAATTCGCATCATGGCATTTGCTCCCTAGATTATTACAGCGAAGCCATTCAACGAATACTAATTTATTTCCCTTCCGCAAAGTTCTTCGTGTTTAGTGATGACATTCCCTGGTGTATGGAAAACCTTAACTTTAACTCCGACGCTATATATGTGAATCATAACGGCACGCAAAGATCTCATGAGGACTTTGCCCTTCTAAGCATGTGTAAACACCATATTATTGCTAATAGCAGTTTTAGTTGGTGGGCAGCTTGGTTGAATGACGCTCAAGGTAAAACGATTGCACCCCAAAACTGGTATCGGAGTTCGCATCGAAAAACGCAAGATATTATACCTCCACGCTGGACAGTCCTATAATTCAATGAAAACTTGGCACCTAAAATCAACCCATTATTTTAAGAGGTTAGACCGACTTCGGGGATGAAAGCACCTCACATCAACCAACCTTTCGTTAGCATAATCATGGCTGTTTATAACGATGCTCAGTTTTTAAGCCAAGCCGTCGAAAGTATCATGGCGCAAACATATAGCAACTTTGAATTTATTATCATTGACGATGGCTCTAATGACAGAAGCTTATCTGAGCTTTTGAGATTTAAAGACAGCCGCATCAATATTCTGGCAAACACTGAAAATAAGGGCCTACCATACTCACTAAACAAAGCTATTGTGCAATCAACCGGAACCTACCTCATCCGCATGGACTCGGATGACATTGCGATGAAGTCAAGAGTTTCAAAACTGGTTCGGTTTATGGAAGCCAATAAAAACATTGATGTTTCGGGGAGTTGGCTCAGGACGATTGACAACTCTAATAAATCTAGATGCTGGAAGCTACCTACCAAACACGAAGAGATTTCAGCTCAGTTGCTTTTTCGAAATACGATAATGCACCCCACCGTAATTTTACGAAAAGAAAGTCTGGTTAAAAATAAAGAGCTGTACGACCCTTCATTTATTAAATCTCAGGATTATGATCTCTGGGTCAAGCTCCTGATGGCTGGGTGCAACTTCGCAAATATCAACAAGCCATTACTGAAGTATCGCGTATCCGAACGCAATAAGAACCCAGAAAACTACCGGAGGCAAAACGCAGACTCTGCACGCGTTAGAAAAAAGTATATTAACTGGCTTGGAATTTCCCCCAGCGCCAATGAACTTTCTCTTAATGAATACTTGGCAACGCTGAATTTTCGACCAGCTAATGCAAATATTGATGACTTGTATATGTGGTGCCGAAAACTAATTTTATACAATGAGAAAGCGGCGAGAGTGGATTCGATTAAATTTAGTCAGACGGTGTCCAGGCAATTTACACGCGCCTGCTTGGCCGCGCCCCATGAACATAATAAACTAGCAAAAAAGCTAAACTCAGCATTAAGAAAGACTACGAAGAGGTCTCGCTCAGTTGATGATATAAAACTTGTATTGAAGTGAGCTTTTCTTTCCTACCTATCATTGTGCCTATACTCTTATAGGGAGACGCCTTTGGCTCTGACCTCGACCTAGGCACTGCTAGCCAGGTGAAAGAACATCCTATAATCAAACTCACTATTTTACGATTACTTCTGGCGAGATAGAATCAGCAAAACCATCACGAAGAGGCTTATGCGTGAAAATAAGGTTATCCATCGTAATTTGCACGTATAACAGACACGCCTTTCTAGAAAATTTGCTCTTGAAACTGGCTCCGCAAGTCTACGCTTCAAATGATTATGAAGTTCTCATTATTGACAATAACTCAGCTGATAGAACAAAGGAACTAGCGAAAAAATGGGTAGCAAAGCACCCGCAAATCATTAAATACTTTCGAGAGCCAGAACAAGGTTTAAGCCACGCGCGCAACAAGGGATTGTCCGAGGCAAAAGGTTCTTGGGTCGCCTACATAGACGACGATGCTTACCCAGCTGATGATTGGGTTTACCATTTGCAAAAGACCATTAACAGTGACGCTTTTGATGCATTCGGAGGGGTCTACACGCCGTGGTACAAAGACGGCAAAGCCTACTGGTTTCTCGATAGGTTTGCGACGAACAAAACTTGGATGCCCTATGAGGAAACAGTACGTATTGAACGTACTCGTTTTAGCGGCGGTAATTGCGCCTATCGACGCAGTCTGCTTGCAGACGTGAAAGGCTTCCCTACTGACGTAGGAATGAAAGGCGAAAAAACTGGATATGGAGAAGAAGACTTCGTACAGCACGCCGCCATTCAAAAAGGCTATACCTTAGGATTTAATCCAAGCCTCATCATCCACCACTATGTGAGCCCTGAAAAACAAACGCTGAAATGGTTCTGGCAACAAGGGTGGGCAAAAGGAAACGGCTACTGGGCGCAAGCGAATAATACCAATACGGTCGCCTCTCTTGCATTGATAATAGCGCTAATCATTCCGCTTTGTTTCAAAGCCTTGGCGCTATCTTTTAAGCAAGGGGACTCTCAGTATTACTGGCAACAGTCAGCCGCACCGTTACTACGGCAACTAGGCCTACAGCTAGGAAAGATAAAATCATGGTTCTCTAGTCGATCACTCTAGATAAGGTTAGAGCAAACGGACTATTTCGTTATATTGGGTCGCCACACAGCGCCAATCAAACTTTCTTAGTACAAAAAGACGAGCATCCTGCCCTAACCTTGAAGCACCTTCGGGCGACGATAAAAGTGCGCTGATTTTCTCTGCAAAACTAAGGGCAGAACCGTTTTCGACTAGATGCCCTGTTACGCCGTCGACCACAACATCTCGGACTGCGGGCAAGTCAGACGCAACGACTGCACACTCACAACCCATGGCCTCAACCATGGTTAAGCCTAGACCCTCTTGATCACCATCTTCTGCAACACGAAAAGGAAAGACGCCTATAGTTGCCTTCTGCAAATAGGGAACCAGCAAATGGTTTGCTATCGCGCCATGAAAGAAAACGCTTTCGGACAAACCAAGCTTAAGCACCTCATTGCGGTAGAACTCTAGTCTAGCGCCGCCGCCAATTACGTCTAATCTAAACTCCTGCGTATTAGCAAGTTCAGCCATTGCCTGCAAAAGTATGTCTACACCCTTTTTCTCTGCGAGTCGCCCAACGAACACTAAGCGTCGCGTTTGTTTTGTACCTCTTGGAACAAAAGTGTCCTGCAAATCGACCCCCATAGGTGCGACGACGACTTTATCGCTACTCAGCGCAAACTCTGTAATGCATTTTCGTTTCATCGCCTCACTAACAACCGTGATTGAGTCTGCCCGTTTAAGCACAAAGCGTTTCAACAGCTTTGGAATTATACCGTTCAAGGCGAAGAGGTCGCCCCCGTGGGAGGTCACTAAAATCTTAGGTTTATGTCGACTCAAACTAGAGACAAGCACCGCAACTAAACCCTGAGGAATAATCCAGTGCGCGTGAATTACTTCAATGCGGCGTTTTCTGACTAACCTTATCGCCGCCCAACATTGTGCAACAAACATAAAGGGCAGGAGGGCAAACAGTAAGCGGTTAGAGCGCAAATTCTCCAACATGCCATCGCCCCCGCAGAGTCGCTCACCAAATGAGAAAAAGTAGCGATAACGCTTAACCTTCACGGCCTCTTCACTATTTTTTGAAGGGCGACCCTCAATCGAGGGAGCGAGAACCCAAACGTCATTCTCTTTAGCTAAGCCTTCGGAAAGATACTTAACGAACCCAGGTTGGGGGTCATTGGATGCATAGGGGTACGTTGTAGTGAGCACTAGAATTCTAGACAAAACCTTACCGCCGCTCTGCATAAGAACCAGACCGCAGCCTAATTCCCTCAATAAAAGTAACCACACGCATCACTGCACCCACAGCTAAAATCTTAAACTTGGCAAACAGGCTAAGGTTTTTATCCCCCAAGACCCTAGTAACGATATCGCCAATTGCTTGTTTTTTAATATGGGTGCTTGACGACCCGTTCTCCGGCGAACTCCAGCCCGCATGGTCTAATTGCATTCTACCGCCTGCGACTCGTCGCGCTTGCGTAATCAAACTACTTAGCGAACTTCTGCAAGGGTGCCTTACGACCACTTCCGCACCATAGACCATGCGATAACCAGCAGCGGACGAACGCCAACACCACTCGCTATCGCCTCCGGACATAAGCGATTGATTAAATTCACCAACAGCATCAAACGCGCAGCGATACACAAAAAGATTAGCCGTTGCCGCAAAGCCTTTGCTTGCTATGTTTGTTTGCTGAGAAAACCCCGAATATAGCGCGTAACAACCCGCCCAGCTATCGACGTTATGCATAGAAAACAATTCTACTTTGCCTCCCACAACGGTTTTAGATCCTGGAACACCTAAACAGGCAACGCCGCGTGATATCCACTGAGGGACAGGTTCGCAATCCGCATCGGTAAAGGCCAGGACATCGCCAGACGCTAGTTCGATACCTTTATTCCGTGCAGCATAGCTACCTGCCGTCGTTTCGACGACAAATTGAAGAGGAAACGAATATGCAGAAGGCACTGCCAAGGCCGGCGTCGAGCCGTTATCCACGACGATCACTTCAAAACCCGGATCGAGATAATCTTGCTGCTCCAAACACGATAAAGTCTGCAGCAGTCCATCAATGTCATTATAGGCGGGAACAATTACCGACACATAAGGCACAATTTGTTTAGTCAAAAAACTCTCGCTTGCGAAGAAAATTCATTTACACTTTAAGTTTAGCCCAACAAATAATCTGGACACATTCTTGTTACTTAATGTCGTGATTGCCGCATACAATGCGGAAAAAACAATCGGCCTCTTAGTCAAATCACTTGACCATAAAAGCAGCCACGTCGGCTCATACTCCAAAGACGATATCGCTATCACTATTGTTAACGATGCATCCACGGATAGCACCTTAGACATTATCAAACACCTAAGACCCAATCACGTGGCGATCAATATTATCAACAACGATGTTAATTGCGGTCGTGGCGTTTCGATAAATAAAGCCGTTAGTTCGCTGATATCCGATTACATCCTATTAGTCGACGCCGACTGTGAGGCAAAAAACGAGAACTACCTTAGCCACTTTATTGAACTAATTCGGGCCGACAAAAGCATTGTTTTTGCACCTATGGAAGACCCAAACAATGACTTTTGGGCGCACTATTTTAACCGCTCGCAAGGCAAGAAAACCGCTACAGACCTGGCCAGTTTTTCAACCACAAATGTTTTGATCAAAACACAACTTTTTACTGATGCCGGCGGGTTTAATCACCTATATAAAAGCTACGGCTTTGAAGATAGAGATTTACTTCTGCGCATCATGGGTCGCATTGCTAATACAGATAGCGCCCAAAAGATCGAAATTAATAACTCTGCTGTGCTGCTGCACCATACAGGCGAAACTATCGAACATTACTGCCATAAACAATACTTGGCGGGGAAGCTGACACGGCCAATTTTTTATTCTCGATTTCCGGAAAATTACAAAAAAATGTCTTACAGCCGTTGTGACAGCCAAACAACCCGTTTGCCTATGACTATCGCATTAACGCTACTAGCGGCAATGCTACCCACCCTAATGAAGCTAACGAAGGGACTAATCGAACGTCAATCGCTACCTCTTAATTTCCGTATCAAAGCAGTGCAGGTTTGCGCAGCCCTTTCCTATTTCAATGGGTCTAAGACGTCAAAAAGTCAGTCGCTTAGTCGTTGATAATCCCTGTCAGTACCTTTGTACTGAAGCATTGTAATCTGCTCGGACACTAAGCCAATCAAAAACACCAATACCGAAGTGCTCAATAACAGCATACTCATATTGGTGAAACGCCCTAGCATCGCGAAAGTCACCGCATAGTAAACCAAGCCGGCACCAAAGAAAGACGCACTCACTGGCACAAATAACTTAAGGGGAGAATATAAAGTGCAGATTTTGAATATTATCAGTAAAAAGCGAAGCCCATCTTTAAAGGGCTTAATATGACTCTCCCCCTCTCGCTTCAAAACATCAACGGGTTCATAAGCAACAGAATACCCTGCACGAAAGAAAGCCATCGTACTGGTCGTTGGATAAGAAAAACCGTTAGGCAGCATGTATAAGAACTGCTTGAATTTACGAGCATCGACGGCCCTAAACCCGGAAGTCAAATCTTCCACCTTAGTATTGACCACCCATGATGCCAATTTATTGTAAAAGCCATTAGCGGCCCAACGGCCTACGCCGGCCTGCGATGATCGTGACGTTCGCGCCCCCACCACCGAGTCATAGCCCTCATCGAACTTATTAAGTAATCGCTCGATATCCTTGGGTTGGTGCTGCCCATCTGCATCCATGAAAACAATGACGTCTCCACTGGCATGTCTTGCCCCGCTTTTTATGGCAGCGCCATTTCCTTTTGAGTAGGGGTGCGTGATTTCCTCTACGTTGAATTGCTGGCAAAGTTCCGATGTATCATCTTCTGAGCCATCATTAACAATAATAATCTGGTCATCGGGCCTTATACTTTTAAGAAGTGGCAAAAAATCTTTCAAGGCCGGCGCTTCGTTTTTAGCAGGGATCACAATACTTATTTTTCGCTCTTTCTTACTCACACTATCCCCTACCCTTACCTGTTATTAAAATCATATACGTGAAGCTTTTATCAAATAGCCGTTAGAATTTGTTGTGGTCGAAGTCACCACGCATCGCCTATATGTCCACTTCCACAAGACTGAACGCATACCAAATTGGTTTCGTTCCCTATAATGAGGGGGCAACCAGCGCCATTGATGGCGAAGCTTCGACAAAATCAAAGTGCGCGAAAATAGCTCAACCACCCAATGATCAAGTGCGCAATTGTTCAGTAAATTTTATCACTTATAGCCTAGAGAAAGGCTTTGGGACAAGAACTACCGTGCAAGTAAGATAGCAAACAACGCCAACCTACCAAAGCACTTTATCTAGGCTTAATCACCATGGGCTAACATCCACTACATTATTCATAGTTTCCGTCCGTAGATCTAATATCGCGACGCCATATCGTTCATTGCCGTAGGCTAATGGCAATGGCAGCAAACTTTCGCTTTCGTCTGTCCATGAATTATTCGCGAGCAGCCACGCACGTCTCTCGCTTGTCAGCCATTCTGCACTGCTTTGCTTCATTTTCGCTTTTTGGAACTCAATTTTCTCGTACAAGTTCGGCCTAAACTCAATATCCGGCGCGCCCAACATGACCTTCATCATGAGCTCCAAGTTGTCTGCGCTAAAAAGCCGCGCAGCAATAAGCGGAGGCTCGTCTGCATTTGCGATTAAGCTTGCTACATTAGGAGGAATATCATCCTTTGGAAGATGGTGTGCCTGTACGACGACCAAGCGGTCAACCGCGAATACTAAAAGCTGCGGCCGTTGGCTATAAAAAAGAAACAACGCCAAAAATATAACGACTAATTTGAGCGTATACACAGTCGACAGATCATTGACCAACTGGCGTTTATCTTTTTTATAGATTAGCGCAGACAGACAAGGCCCCAACACAACACAAGCCAAGAAAAAAATGGCAGTTTTGATTCCCATATCGAGAAGCGTAAAAAAATGGCCCGGATACCAACTTATTATCAGTAGATAGGAGCACACCAAGATACCCGTTGTTTCGGCTAAACTAATAGAGAAAATTTGAGGTCTAGTCACAGTCATTTCTGAGCAACATACGCTTGATATCTAACCAAAATAGCCTGTTTATGGCGGCCGGAAAAACTTGGGTTTCTTTGGCAAGCGGTCATGATTTTGTCAACAATATTATCTGAAGACGAGTCATTGGAAAACTGACACTCTCGGGCTTCTATGCAGCTGAATAGCGCATTCAAATAGTTATAGTTGTTATTATTAAACGGCCCTTCCGCCAAACGAGCGAGTAGCAGGTCAATAAACGTTTGATCAACACGAAAGCCTTCAATCCCCTCAAGCATTAACAAGCCAAACAGCCCATCCGTATAGCTATCCCTTAGCACCGTACTTTTCTTAAAATATTCGCTCGCTTGCCGAACCGCCTCTTGTTTCTGTTCCGAATCAGCCAAACCACTTGCATAGATCGCATAACGCTTGCCAATGCCATAATTAGCGCGAGGAGAGTCGGGATGGTCCGTTACTTCTTGCCAAGCTTGAACAGCGGGATTCCCCCAAACGGCGGCTCGTATCGTCGTGGTGACGCCAAGAAAAGCAATAACAAGCACTGCGGCCAAAGCGCCTTTTTTGGTACTATATTCCAAAAGAGCAATTAGGTAGTAAGCACAAGCAAACACCACGGAAAAACTGGCCAAATAGTTACGGTGCTCATGCGTCAGCTCTAACGCTAAAATCGTAGACTCTAGCAGATGGGCACAGAAGAAAAAAAGTATCGCAAACGCAATCACTGGGCGGCGCTTTAGCTGAAATGCGGCAAACACCAATAAACCTAAAATCAAGACAATCGACAGCAAGGTCGTCAGGGGCGAAAACAAGCCGCTCGATATCACGATATCATCATGAAATAACGCCAACTCACTATTTAGCGGCAATAGCAGTTGACTCATATAAAAAACTAAAATTCTGGATTCCGTTAACACCCGCTCCAACATCGTAAAATCACGACGCGCATAGCCACCCTGAATCCACTCCGGCGAAATCAACAAATAAGTGAGAACCAACAATCCTGGAATCAATACAAGAGCCAGATGTAAGCCAATAACAGGCTTGCTGCTTCCACCATTACCATCACGGAAACGAAAAAATATAAGTTCAATTAAGAAGCAATACGCAGGCAATAAAGCTGCATTTTCTTTGCTCAAAAGCGCCAAGGGAAAACAAACGGCATAAGTAACGAGCAACAAAATAATTGCCCTCAAGCGCTGATCTTTGGAAGACTGCCGGGCGCTGATATAGGCCAACATTCCTAACAAACAAAACAAAGCACTCAAGCTCGTCATGCGCTGAACTACATATAACACTGGGGTGAGGTTAAGTGGGTGCAGAAGCCATAACGTCGCGACCAATGCAGCAAACAACTTCCTGTTCTGATCATTTTTAAACGTCAGTTGACGACTTAACGACAGCGCCACGGCATAAACCGCCGCTCCGCAAGCAATATGAATCAGCAGATTAGTTAGTTTGAAAGAATAGGGGTCAAAACCGGAGATGAAATAATTAATCGCAAAAGTAAGTGTCGCCAATGGGCGCCCCAAGGGCCCTGCTGTCCCAGACATCGCAGCGCGCCAAAGCTCGTGCGAGGTAAGCGTCTCAATCTGCAACGCGGAATTGCGAAGTACATTCCATTCGTCATCAAAATAAAAACTACCCGACAGGCCCGCGGAAAATACAGCGAGTGTCAATAAGGCAAGGAGCAATAACTGAAAGACCGAGCTTTTAAGTATCCACATAATAAAAAAGCGCCCGAAGGCGCTTTATCTATACTATCCTAACCAACTAGCGACAGTTAGAAGGAAGATACTTCGCGTCGATTGGCTGACCGCCCGCCGCAGAACATTCCCACTGAACTCCCGTAGATGTACCGCTACCCGTTAGAATGAATGTGTCACCATCAGTGATATCACCACCAACATTTTCTTCGATTTCCATTTCAATAACGCCAGTGTCTGCGTCAGTTCTAGTGTACTCCATTTGCTGAACGACATCGGTTGCGTAGTTAGTTGCAGTATCCAAACCAGCAGCAGCTTGGTCAGCAGGCATAGAGCCCTCTGAAATATAAAACTCAGAGACAGCCGTCTTCGCTTGTGACGCGATGCTCATCGCTTCAGTCAATTTCGCACGAATTGTATAGTCCTGATAAGCAGGAATCGCTACCGCTGCCAAAATACCGATAATCGCAACAACGATCATCAATTCAATTAGGGTAAAACCTTTTTGCATTGTTTTCATATTTGTACTCTCCAATTTAAAAAAACGACCACCTGAGCGATG
>Ga0105348_1001746_pt1 | contig 14023 bp, 9 predicted proteins | sample EN8Hudsemesocosm_2_FD_83504 | JGI IMG/M metagenome (GOLD analysis project Ga0105348, IMG submission 83504) | Methane-oxidizing microbial communities from mesocosms in the Hudson Canyon - EN8C Hudson Canyon | ecosystem: Environmental > Aquatic > Marine > Cold seeps | place: Hudson Canyon... | reverse complement strand
TGAGAATAAATTCCCTGTTGCCATTCTCAGCAAACTCATAAGTGTCGTCCCATTTTGCCCAATCTAGATTTAACCCCATCAGGTTTTTGCGTTCATTCTGATAACTGCCCAAAGCGGCTCGAATGTTTTGCATGCGCGCATCAATCGTGGCTTGCTCAATGGCGGGGAATACAACATACAGGCGGTAGAGCAGCAGGCTGCCGCCTATTACTAGGGTATAAGAGAGCGCTGCCAGCCAAAACAGGGTTCTTAAATTCATGGGGCCTCCATGGCTAAGCATAGACTGATTTGGCCAAAAATGACTAAGCCCACGTATGGGCACTGGTAGCCAAAAAACACCCCTAATTGGCACTCATGTATGAATCCCATCACAGTATTCATGGCCGGCCTTTGTCCTTTGTAACGCTTCAGCGCAAAATGCCTAATACATCAGCATTGGGGGTTATTATGGAAAACGCGCAATCTTTGCCTCAGCAGTCTGAGTTAACCCTCAGCATCGACAGCATCAAGCAGGATTTTATCCAGCTAAATGCGCGTCAGGCCGCCAATGAACAGTTTCCCCTTACTCCGGCTAATGATGAACAGGTGCGTCAGGTTAAAGTATGGGTGCAGGACCAAGAGCGTGAATTGGGTAAAAAGGTGAGGGTAGTGGCGGGTAAAGAAGCCTTACCCCTTGAGTCGGCCAGTCTGGTACTAGATGGCGCTCCTGGCTTAGTGCTGGAAGGCGAATACCTATTATTTGCCAATTGCATCACCACCCACAAACAAGCCATGGATGCCTATGAATACGTGGTGGTGGGCTTATGTGCCTTACCGAAATACCTGGGCAAGTCTCAACCTGCGGTATGTGCCAGCATTTCAAACAGCCTTAATGATGAACAGAAGCTGTACATTACTAAACGTTTTAAGGTGGATGAAGAGCAACCCCAAATAGCGCTCATGAGTTACTTGGCAGAAGTAGCTGGCTTGGCCATTACGCCCACGTTTTTACAGCGTCGTGAAAGCTGGCAAAGGTCCTGGGTACGTAAACTATACCCAGCGCTTACCTGGACCGGGACTGACATCCATTACCTGATTCATAGGGCTCGTTTTAAAGGCTAATAAATGGTTTAAAGAAAGAGGCAACCGTATTCCAATAGGGTCGGCTGCCCATAAAGCCTGTTAGCCAGCCTTCACCATATCCGCTGCTTTCTCGGCAATCATAATGGTGGGTGCATTGGTATTACCCGATACCAAATTAGGCATGATAGACGCATCCACCACCCGTAAATTACCAATCCCCTTAAGTCGCAGCTGAGCATCTACTACTGCCATTGGGTCTGAGTCTGGCCCCATCTTACAGGTGCCCACCGGGTGGTACTCGGTGTCGGCGTTATTGCGTACAAAGTCTTTCAACTGTTCAATATTATTTCGGTCCAGGGGAATCAGCATCTTGCCTTTCACCGAGTCAAATGTGCTGGACTCCATGATATCCAGTGATTTTTGCAAACCCTTTACCAGATCATTGAGGTCGTCTTCATGGTCTAAAAAATTGGGGTCAATAAGCGGCGCTTGCTTTGGGTCGCTACTGGCAAGTCTTAAGGTGCCGCGGCTTTTGGGGCGCATGAGGGTGGCGTGCAAACTATAACCGTGTCCCAGGTGCATCTTGCGGTTATGGTCATCTACTAGGCCCACCACAAATGCCAGCTCAATGTCAGGTGCCGGTTTGTCATGGTCGGTAGCAAAAAACGCCGCCGACTCGGCGAAGTTACTGGTAAGCATGCCGCTGCGCTTGCTGGCCCATTGAAACATGCCTTTAAGCACATCTATTCCGCCCATAATGGACAAGCCAAAAGTACCTTTATGCTGCTTAGTGCGATAGGCGGGAATGGTGGTCACATGATCTTGCAGATTGCTGCCCACACCCGGGGCGTCCAGCACCACCTGAATGCCCAAATCATTAAGGTGTTGAGCTGGCCCCACCCCAGACAGTAGTAATATTTGCGGTGAACCAAAGGCCCCGGCGCTTAAAATGACTTCCTTGTTAGCGGTAACCTGTTGAATCTGGCGCCCTTGATAGAAACTCACGCCCTTGGCGACCTTTCCCTCAATATCAATCTTGGCCACGTGGGCCTGGGTGATTACGGTAAGGTTGGGACGATTCATATTGGAGGTGATATAGGCCTTAGCCGTGCTGCAGCGCTCGCCATCTTTATGGGTCACCTGGTTCATACGAAACCCCATTTGAGAAGCACCGTTTAAATCCTGGTTGTACTTTAACCCCTGTTCTTTACAGGCGCTTAAAAAGTAATCGTTGAAATGACTGGGGCTGGATAATTCCGCCACGTTTAACGGGCCGCATTTGCCGTGGAATTTATCATTGCCCAGGGTTTCGTTGTTTTCGGCCTTCTTGAAGTAGGGCAGTACCTCGTCAAAACTCCACCCCGGATTTCCCTGCTGCGCCCAGTTGTCGTAGTCCCATTTGTTACCGCGCATATACACCATGGCATTGATAGAGCTTGAGCCCCCCATAACCTTGCCCCTGGGTTGAAAACCCTGGCGACCATTTAGGCCCTTTTGTTTAACGGTTTCATAGTGCCAGCTGAAAAATCCCTGGGGGACAGTGGCGGCTAAGCCTGCCGGTGCCTGAATAAAGGCGCTGTTGTCTTTTTTACCTGCTTCAAGCAGACACACAGTTACATTGGGGTCTTCGGACAGGCGACTGGCCATAACACAGCCTGCACTGCCGCCGCCTATAACCACATAATCAAAGCTTTTTTGTGTCATGTATTTGCCCAGTCAGAATGATTTGTAGCTCTATCATGCATGGCGACCAATTTTAAAACTTGCCATTTTTGGACGCCCCGTTATGATTTCCATCAATGAAGAGGACGTTATGACACAGCTGATCCGCAGTGAAGCGCTTCGGGGTTACCCCGAGTTAGTGCAGGAATTAAAGGGTGATGCCCATGCCTTGTTGGCTAAACAGGGTTTAAGTGGTGACCTTATTCATCAGGCGGGTGCCATGATTTCTTACCGCAGTTTTATTGCTCTGCTGGAAGACACGGCCACACAATTACAGTGTGATGATTTTGGCCTAAGGTTTTCAAAATGTCAGGATTTCAGTGTGCTGGGCCCTATTGCTCTGGCCGCGCAACAGGGTGAAAACCTCGCTCAGGTGTTGCAGCGCGTCATGCAGTTTATGCACGTCTATAGCCCGGGGATTTTAATTCGCTTAAACGATCTTCCCGATACAAATCGTTTGCTGTTTAGCCTCGAAATTTCATTAACCCCGTTACCCCACTGTCGGCAAACTATGGAATTAAATATGGGTTTGGCCTACCAGATAATCACCTTTCTAAGTGAGGGCCGCAGCAAGCCTTACGGGGTGCACTTTCCCCATGACCAGGGTGCCGCCATCTACTCCTATCGAGGCGTGTTCTCCTGTCAGGTTAATTTCCAACAGGCGGTGGGCGGGCTTGAAATTAATAAACAGGATTTGTTATTACCCGTGAGGCGTCAGGATGAGCGTCTGGGAGAAATGGCCTATGAGTATTTGCAGAAAAACTTTTCTGGCGATGATTTGCTACTTAAGGAAAAAGTACGGGCGCTCATTAAACCCTTAATGTTGGCCAATCAATGTACCAATCAGGCGGTGGCGTTGGCACTAGGTATTCACGTGCGAAGTTTGCATCGGCAGCTTGCAAAGGAAGGCACCAGCTTTGTAAAAATTAAAGACGCGGTGCGCAAAGAAATGGCCAAGCAATATTTGGCGCAAAAGGGGTTGTCACTAGGGCAAATTGCCATTTTATTGGGGTATGCCGAGCAATCTGCATTTTCCCGTAGCTGCCAGTTGTGGTTTGCCATGGGGCCCAGAGATTATCGGAAGGGCCTAAATTAAGCTGGCCACCATTTTTTTAATATCTTGTTCCTTGTTTTTAAGGATCAATAATTTTTGGCGTCCATGGGTTAATTGTGCCGAGATGGGTAACTTTTTGAATGCAGCTTGTTCACTCATTATTTTATCGCCTTTCATATGGCAGTAGGCCAGTTGAATCACGTCCATCTCAGTTAATTCATGGCTAGGGGGTTGGGTTTCTGCCATCATTTCTATGATTCTGGGGTTAAAGTTCCAGTTGATTAAGGCTTTTTGTGCGTAGTTGTATTTATATTCATCGCACTTTTCATAAAATTGCTTTTCGTTAACGTTAATGTCTTTTTTGCTGAGTTTGTCTGCCAGGATAAACGCAGCAATGTCACTGAAAATAACCGCTAAAAACATCTCTTCAGGTTTGTCTAAATACAAAGCTTTGGCTAATTCCAGAGTGTTGGCGGCGTGGTGTAGAGTGAAAATCCAACGTTTACTTAAAGACGCCTGAACCGATGGAATATGTTGCCCCAGTAGCGCTTTAAGTTTATGGCTAAATATTAAATTCCGAATCATTTTGAAACCCAGCAGCATCAATGCACTGTCCAGATTGGTGATGGTTTCAGGGCGCCGATACACACCAGAATTTACCAGCTTAAAAATAAGCGCGCTGAGCTGAAGGTCTTTTTTAATGAGCTTGGAGAGCTTTTTGTAGCTGAACTCCACATCATCAAAACATTGATTGATAGCGGCCACCAATATGGGCAGTTCTGAGATATCAAAATCAAGGGCGTTGATGGTTTGAAAGGTTTCATCTAGCTGTACAAATTTCGATTCAATCATATGCCCCCCTAAAGTTTCATAAATTTTACCTTGTATTAAAAATTGCCATATATGACTTAAGTTCGATTTGAATATGCCTCTGGCCTGAATAAAATACAGTTATATGGGTGTATGTGGTTATATCAGATCTATATAAAACAAATTCAGGGGATAAAACCGCCGATTGTTATTCCTTATCTATACTCAGGTGTAGGGCACCAACAGATATGCAAGGGTTGATTGTATGAAACTACTGATCGCGGACGATCACGGTCTATTTCGTTTAGGCTTAAAAGCGGCCATCGAGCAAAAAATTGAGGGCAGCGAAGTACTGGAGGCTGAGGATGCCAAAAGTGCCCTTGAGACCATGGAGCGCGAAAAAGACCTTAAACTGGCGTTGTTGGATATTAATATTCCGGGCAACGAAGGTTTAAGTTTTATCTACAGTGCCTTGCAGCGTTACCCCAATATTAAGATCTGCGTCATCAGTGGCAGCGAAGACCCGGCTATTATCACCGCCATCATGGACAAGGGCGCCAGTGGGTTTATTCCAAAAAGCTCTGCTAATGAGGTGATTTTCAGTGCGGTGCAAATTATTTTAGCGGGCAGCCAGTATTTCCCCATGGACTTGCTGAATAAAGCCGCCAATAAAGCCGAAAAATCCCTCTCCCGTTTAACGCCACGGCAGTTGGATGTGCTTAAGTCTATGGCTCAGGGGCAAGCCAACAAGCAAATAGCCGACAACCTAAATATTTCTGTAGGCACCGTAAAAACCCATATTACCGCCATTTTTGAAGAGCTGGCGGTAACGAACCGTACCCAAGCTATCAATGCTGCCCGGGATAAAGGGCTTATACTTTAGTGAAAGGCATCTAGATGAAAACCCTAATTGTTGATGACCATGAGATGTTCCGCATGGGCCTGGGGGCCTTGCTGGGGCAAATGTCACTGGACGTTGATATTCACGAAGAAGGCACCCTGCAAGGGGGCATTGACTATGTGAAGTGTCATGCCGACATAGAGCTAATTTTGGTGGACTTTAACTTGCCCGATGGCAACGGCTTGCAATTGGTGCGTGGACTCAAAGACACGCATTTACATTGCAGGGTGATTCTCATGTCGGGCCATGAAAGTCAGGACCTGGCAGTAGAAGCCTTGGTGGCAGGTGCTAATGGATTTTTGCCTAAAAGTTATGCCTCTTCCGAAGTGAAATCTGCCTTAAGTAAAATTGTGGATGGCGAGTTTTTTGTGCCGGAGAAATTGCGCATGTCCTCCGGCAATGATACCTCCACTATGGTCGCGGGCAGTCTGTTATCTGTGGGGCCTAATGTGTTAGATAACGCCATTGACCCGGTGATTATTTTTGAAAATGGCGATCAGAAAAAGCTCGAATATGTAAATTCCGCGGCGGAAAAATTACTGGGTATTACCAAAGAAAACATACCGCTGTTTTTTGAGCTGGATAAATACGTGGAATACAAACCCCTGCTGGATTTCATTAATGACGACACCAGAAGCAGTTACATGGTGGAATCCATGCACACCCGTGCACTGGCTAAACGAAACTTATGGTTGTCGGTGTCGTGCAGTAAAATAGACTTTTTAGGCACACCTTCGGTGATGTTTTATCTTAGGGATATTACCGACCTTAAAAACCGTGAGGTGGAATTGGAGAAAGCCAGCAACACTGATCCGTTAACCAATTTGCTCAATCGTCGTGGATTTAGCGCGCGTGCTAATGACGAGTTTGCAGGTGCACGCCGACACAATTACCCGTTGGCGTTCGCCATGTGTGATCTTGATTTGTTTAAGCAACTAAATGATAACTATGGTCATGACTTTGGTGATGAAGTATTGCGACAGTTTTCGGCAGCTTGTGTGGGGGTATTACGCGACCAGGATATTGTGGCCCGATTTGGAGGCGAAGAGTTTGTGATATTGCTGGTTAATACTGAAATGGAGGCTGTATTGACCATTTTAGAGCGTTTTAGAAAATCCTGGCAGTCTATTGGCCATACTATTAATGGCCAGGAATGTATGTCTACCGTGAGCATTGGTGTGGCCCAGCTGCAAGACAGTGATAACGATATTGATGATGTACTAAAGCGTGCCGATGATTTGCTGTACGTGTGTAAGGCGTCTGGCCGCAATAATGTATCCAGTGGCGCTGTACAACCAAAGGTCGGCTAGACCTTTAGTTTTTTCAATAAAGTCTCTAATTGCTGGTTTATTTTTTTGATGTTTTGGATGTCGTTGGTTTCAAGTTGATTAGGCTTTTCTGCTTCGTATACTTCATCCAATAAGGTTTCAAGTTTTGCCATCTTGATGTTCAGTAATGTGTTCTTTTTTACCTCGCTCTGATACTTACTTTCAAGTTGTTTTATTTTAGCCGAGTATTTCTGCGAGAATTTTTCGGCAATGGCTTTTCTATCGGCTTCAAGTTGAGCTGGATGACTGGCGGTTGGAGTATCTTTATTTGCGTCAAATAATGCTTTTTTAAGGCGTTGAACTTCTAGGTTTAAACGCTCATTGGCCTCTTGCATGATTTCCTGGTGGGCCGAATCTGATTTTTTTGCACCGTTGGCGGCCGGTTGTTTGCCTTTACCAATTTGATAGTTATTGACCCTAACCATCTGTGGCGAAGTCATGCTGGTTTTTTCGAATTGATGAAGTGCACCCATGGTTAGACCCCTTTGAAATAATTGAGCCTAGTTTGCGCTGCGTCACAAAAATTGCCCATGGGACTTTAGTTAGATTTTATTAGGGTATAGGGAGCAAAGTAGGGTTTTAACCGTGGCAGTATTAAGGGTCAACGACACCAGAGACGGCTAAACTCAAGGGGAAGGCGGTAAATACATGGGCCTTTAAGGCGGTCTATTACTTTAGGCATAGGTATTTAGGTCCATGGCGCAATCTTATAAAGGGCTTAATAACAGCAAAATAGCGTCATACTCGTCTGTACTGGGAATCACCATGAAATTTCGCCAATGTCTAAAAACAACACTCGTTGTTTTGCCGCTGCTCTGGGTGACCGGTTGTCTGCCTGCCAGTGAAACCACCAGCAATAATGCCCAGTCAGGTAATGACCCGCAATCCAGCACAGGTATATCGGGTATCAAGAATGATTACGATGTTGAGCAGGTTTCTTTAGGGGGCAATGTGTACGAGGCCCAGTGCCAGTCTTGTCACGGGGACAAAGAAAACCCAGGTGAGTATGGCTCGGTATTTATTGAAGGCAGCCCATTAAAAAGTGCCCAGCAATATGTAAATTACATTCGTGATTTCATGCCCATAGGGCAGACTCAAGCGTGTGGTCAGGCGTGCTCGGAAGCGGTGTTTGCCTATACCGCCACTGAAATACTGGTGCAAGAACCCAGTACAGACCCGGGAACAGACCCGGGAACAGATCCAGGAACAGATCCAGGAACAGATCCGGGAACAGATCCAGGAACAGACCCGGGAACAGATCCAGGAACAGATCCAGGCACAGGCACAGACCCAGGAACAGACCCGGGAACAGATCCAGGAACAGATCCAGGAACAGACCCAGGCACAGACCCAAGTTCAGGGGATGCCGTGGCCGGTGAGTCTCAGTATGCCCAGCAATGCGCAAACTGCCACGGTGCACAAGGGGAGGGCGGGGTATTTCCGGCGTTCTTCGTGGCCGATTCAATGCTTAATAATGACATGAAAATGGTGGATTACATCGTAGAAACCATGCCATTAGGAGCTGTAGATACCTGTGATCAAGACTGTGCCGCCAATGTATTAGCCTACGCTAAGCTTAATTTTGCCAATTATTATGGCGCGGGCGACTCCAATCCTGGAACCGACAACGGCCCAGATGAACCCGTACAAATAACCCCAGACGCCCCGGACGGTGTGGTGTCGTCTCTGGCGGCCTCTAAAGACTTAATCAATGTATTTTGGAATGACAATTCAAATAACGAAAAAGGTTTTACAGTGGAGCGCCGCGTGGGCACAGGCTCATGGAGCACAGTTGCCATGACCGACGCCAATGTCAGCATCTATGTGGACTCAGCTGTGTCCCCTGGCAATCAGTACCAGTATCGAGTGCGCAGCTTCATTCTTACAAATCATAGCCAGTTTGCCCTAGGGGCGGCGGTAGTGGTGCCCATGGATGAGGTGGAGGTTAAACCAGCGGCCCCCACTAATTTAAATGCCCAACTGTTTGAAAACGCCATCCAATTAACCTGGATGGATGCCGCAAATAACGAAGATGGTTTTACCCTTGAACGTAAAGTCGACGGTGGCTCATGGGGTCAGGTAGCGGTGCTGGCCATGAATGTCACCGCATATAGTAATTTAACCATTGAAGCCGGCAAACAATACCAATATCGCCTAAGCGCGTTTAATGGCGAAGGCAGCTCAAGTGCAGTGGCGTCAGCCAGTGTATTGGTGCCAGTGCAGCAACCAGATGGCGATTGCAATGAATCAACGCCTTTGTACGTAGCCGGTACCGCGTATTCAAGTGGTCAACAGGTTAGTCATGAAACCGGTGTATACGAGTGTAATGTTGGCGGTTGGTGCTCCAGTAACTCTGCGCTGCATTATGAACCAGGTAACGGCATTAATTGGCAAGATGCTTGGGCCAAAGTGTCAGATGCCTGTACCAACCCAGACGAACCCACTGAGCCCACCGTGACATTGCCTGCGCAGGTTGGCAGTGTCAGTGCACAGGTTAATGCGGGCATGACATCGGTCACCTTAAGTTTTAGTGATCTATCGGACAATGAAACGGGTTTTCAAGTTGAGCGTAAACTAAACGACAACAGCTGGATGGCCGTAGCCGAATTAGCCGCCAATGTAAGCGCCTATACCGATACCAGTGTTACAACGGGCAATGACTACCAATACAGAGTGGCCTCGTTCAATACTAAGGGGGCCAGTAATTGGCAAACCAGTTCACGCTTAACCCTGCAGGCGCAACAAACCTTACCCAATGTGGCCAGTAACGTGTTGGCCATCCTTAGCAGTGATCAAAGCCGTATTGATATTTCGTGGAGTGATACCTCAAACAACGAAACCGGCTTTAAACTGCAGCGTAAAGACAATGCAGGCTCCTGGATTGCCCTGGCCACCATTACTATGAATGGTGAGTCTTATGTGGATGACCAGGTAAGCGCGGGTAATGGCTATCAATATCGCGTGGCCCCCTTTAATGAGGTGGGCACCACCAGCTATGTGCAAAGCGGCAGCATCAATATCGAGGTGCAAAACACCAACGAAAACGAACTAGCCTATCAAAGCGCCTGTACCGGTTGTCATACACCCTCAGGTGGCATAGGCGGCAATCTGTTAGACAGCCGTGTTTCAATTAAGTGGGGCGCCGGTTCTTTTGATGAGTTTCTAAGCAAAGTGAATACCATGCCAACCGGCAGTTGTGATGCCCAGTGTCGCGCCAAGGCCGCCGATTATTTATGGTTAACCACTTGGGGCTTGCAAAAAGAAGTGGTGGTGGTGGCCAATGGCCGTGGTGTGCGAGGCATTCGTTTAATGTCGCCCAAGGAGTATCAAAACTCGGTATTTGATTTAACCGGTGTCAGTTTAAATGATGATGAAATTCCTAAGCAGTTTTTTGATACGTCTTTTAAATACCCCACCCAAGGGGACACAGGCGTTGTTTTATACGAGAGCATGAAAAAATACCTGGCCCTGGCCGAGAAAATATCTGTAACCGCAAATTTATCTTTAATTGGGTGTGGTAGCGCGTCTTGTAATGCCAGTCAGGTTTCCCAAGCAGGCCTTAAAATATTGCGTCGCCCGTTAAGCGCAGAAGAATTATCGGCTTTTAATAATTTGAATAACGCCAGTGGCAGTCGTGAAATGCTGGCCAGCATGCTCATGTCCCCTTACTTTTTATACAAGATGGAATTGGGTGTTTGGAATAATAGCGAAAATGCTTACCAGTTGAACGACTATGAAATGGCCAGTTCATTAGCCTTCATGATTTGGGGTACCACGCCGAATACTGAGTTACTGCAACAAGCAAAAGATGGATTGCTCAGTGATGAGGCATCCATTGGTACTGTGGTAGATAACATGATGCAGGACGCCAAATTCTCAAAAAATATGGCTAACTTTGTTAAGTATTATACCCATAGCTATGAGCAGGCCAGCGAGAAACCCGGTTTATCACAAACCGTAATTGATGCCATGTATTCAGAGCAAGATACCTTTATTGATTATTGGTTAAACGATGATGGCGCGTCATTTAACAAACTGTTTAACCCGGGGTACACCTTTGTGAATTCAACATTGGCCAGTTATTACGGCATTAACGATTCACAATCCAGTGTGCATAAGGTTGCTACTAATCGTAATCGAGGTGGTCTGCTGCATCAGGGTTTAACGCAAATTATGAATTCAGATTTTGCTGCCACTTCATTGGTAAAGCGCGGCAAGATGATTCGTGAAAACCTCATGTGTCATACTATGGGTGTGCCATCTGGAGTGGATCCGGCCACCATTCAATTGCCCAACACTGCCATGACCACTCGCGAGCGCTGGGACTTTATTACCGGTCCCACCGCATCAAACGGACAGTGCTGGGAATGCCATCAGCTTATGAATGAGCCGGGTTCCTCTTTGGAGCAATTTGACGCAGCCGGTAAATACCGCATGACAGAGCAAGACTACAATGGCAGCAGCGCCCAGCTCATTCTGGATGTAACGGGTACCCTACGCGACAATACTGCAAATACGCTTATGCAATATGAGGATGCTCGAGAGTTAACTGAGTTCCTGGGGAGCAGTGAGCAGGCGAAATCCTGTTTCACCGACAGTTACCTGCGTTACGCCACCGGCCACAAGAGCGATGCCTATAACAAAGAAGAGCTTAGCGGATTGCAGGCCAAGTTTAATCAGGATGATAATGTGAAGGCCATGATTAAGTGGTTGTCTCAATCGGCCATGATGCGTTATCGCGTAGAGCGTTAAATTGATTTACTGCCCCGTAAGGGGTTTTTTATGGGCGCTGTTTTAAATATTGCTTGGGTGTGAGCCCAGTCCAGCGCTTAAACGCCCGTAAAAAACTCGCCGGCTCTGTGTAATCCAATGCCAGTGTTAATGCGCCGACGCTCATATCTTGTAATGCCAGCATGTCCAAGGCGCGTTTCTTTTTTAGTTCGTCTAATATTTCACGATAGCTAACACCTGCCTCGCTCAGTTTTCGCCCTAAGGTACGTTCACTTTTTCCAAGGGATTTTGCGATCTCGGGCAAGGCAGGAAAGTGAGTGTCGTAGCCTGAAATAATACGCTTAACCTGAGTGACGATATCATCGTGATCTGGAAATAAATTGCGCATAGCTTCATAGGCTTGCACTAAATGAATTTTGTGCACAAGGGGGTTGGAGTGGGGTAATACATGCCTGATCATAGAATAGGGCATGCGAAACCAATTGTAGGCTTGATCAAACTGAGGGTTAAAATCAATGTATTGCCGATAGGTTTTTAGCTGGGCCCCTGTGGGTTTTGGCCGGCAGGTCCCACAGCTGAGTAAAGCCTTATCGGTATCGGATAAAATTTCGCTGATGAAAACATACGAGCCCATTAAGTCTCGATCGGCAATAAAACTCTTAATTTCTGGTTTGCATCTAGGCAGGGTTAACCTTATTTCAAGGTAATCTTGTTCCATGTGTAAGGTGGAATGAGAATACAACAAAGACAAAGATTGAAACTGAACGCTTAACCGGCAAGCCTCAAGTAAGGTGGCAGACGTCATGATTAGCATGGCCAGCGCGCCATAAGAGGTAAAATTAATTTGCTTGCCCACTTCAATGCCCAGTAAGGGTTTATCCAGACGCGCTAAAATATCCCCTATAATTTCAAGCTCTACTTCAGGCTCAATGACGGCGTTTCCCATCATATTATCCAGGGCGATATTGTGTTTTTGAAGCAGTGGCAGAGGGTCCTGCCCATGACGTTCCATCAAGGTGATAAGGGGGATTAACCCCAATATTGAGCGTTTAGCGGCCATTTTCTCGCCTGAATCAACTAAAGCCGCCATTATGGCTGTAAATGCTAATTATTGACAGAAAGTGATCTATTTCTTTGTCTGTCGCTTGCGTACTTTTAATGCATAACAATAAAACAGGGTTGGGCAATATGAGCAATTCAATCGAAAAGCTGGATGTATTAATAGTGGGTGCCGGAATATCAGGTATTGGCATGGCATACAATATGTTGAAAAATCGGAAACAGGATTCGTTTGCGGTTATTGAAAGCCGTGACAACATTGGCGGCACCTGGGACTTTTTTAAATATCCGGGCCTTAGGTCGGACTCCGACATGTATACCTTCGCTTATTCATTTAAACCCTGGCGTCATCGTGAATATATTGGCTCGGCGGAGCGCATTAAAAATTACCTTAAAGAACTGGTAGATGAAAACAACATAGAGGAAAAAATTCGTTTTCAAACCCGAATTACCTCGGCCAATTGGGACTCCCAACTAAATGTATGGAAGTTGGTGGCAAATAAACGGGATGGATCCAGCTATCAAATTCATGCCAAGTTTTTTGTCTCGTGCACGGGTTACTATAATTACGACAAAGGCTATTTGCCTGAATTTGACGGTTACAGTGATTTTAAAGGGGATGTGATTCACCCGCAAAAATGGCCTGAAAATTATGACTATTCGGGTAAAAAGGTCATTGTCATTGGTAGTGGTGCCACCGCCTTTACAGTGGTGCCCACTATGGCCAAAAAAACCGCTCACATAACCATGTTACAACGCAGCCCAGGTTATGTTTATAACCGACCCGCCTCCGATGTATTGTTCAGGGTGTTATCAAGAGTACTGCCTAAAAAAATAACTAATAAAATTATGCGTTATAAATATTTGTGCTTGCAGCAGTTTGGGTATGGTTTGTCTAAGCTCTTCCCTAATTTTGCTAAAAAGTCTCTTATTAATGGTGTGCGCAAAGCGGCCGACAATAAAATTGATGTAGGTAAACACTTCACCCCTAATTACAAACCCTGGGATCAGCGCGTTTGCATGGTGCCCGATAACGATATGTTTGAAGCCGTTAAGCGCGGTGATGTAAGTATAAAAACAGAAAATATAAAACGCTTTACCAAAAAAGGTATTTTACTCACAACCGGTGAGGAGTTAGAGGCGGATCTTATTGTGACCGCAACTGGGCTGGACCTACAGATGATGGGCGGCATGGAGCTGGCAGTAGATGATACTCCTGTGGCAACCAATACATTAACAAACTACAAGGGCATGATGTTTAGTCAGATGCCTAATATGGTGATGATTTTTGGGTATACCAATACCTCGTGGACGGTGAAGGCGGAGCTTTCTTATGACTATGTCTGCCGTCTGTTA
>Ga0105348_1001745_pt1 | contig 14024 bp, 14 predicted proteins | sample EN8Hudsemesocosm_2_FD_83504 | JGI IMG/M metagenome (GOLD analysis project Ga0105348, IMG submission 83504) | Methane-oxidizing microbial communities from mesocosms in the Hudson Canyon - EN8C Hudson Canyon | ecosystem: Environmental > Aquatic > Marine > Cold seeps | place: Hudson Canyon... | reverse complement strand
TTTAGGCTGTTCTACCATTCATACCCTAAATAATTCTGAAGATGGGGTCGTCATGCAAGGCTCTTATTGTGAAGACATTGAGCATATTTTCAGTGGTCTTCAATACAACTGGTGTAAACTGAACGGCGCCCCTCAAAAAAACACAGACCCCATTAGCTCTAAAGGTGATTTTGAGTATGTCGGCATCGACTCATTGTTCTCGTTTGTCGCTGATGTGCTTGTTCTGCCATACACAATATACAAGCAGGTAAGTGCTGAACCTATTGCTGTTCGATCGTCGAAGTAAAATCACTAGAGTCTAAAATGGATAGGGTCGGGCTCCTTTGAATCGTTCATATTGAAGGTGAAGAAATTGGATATGGAAAAAATGGAAGATTGGAAAAACTGGGAAGCCACCGGAGAATACTTCTCCTATCGTGGAGAGAAAATATTTCACATAGAAGGGGGTCAGACAGACGCGCCAGTGCTGGTTCTAATTCATGGCTTTCCAACGGCGAGTTGGGATTGGTATAAAGTATGGGAGCTGCTGTGCCAACATTTTCGGGTATTGGCATTTGACATGATTGGCTTTGGGTTGTCGGCTAAGCCAGCAAAGTATGACTATTCTATTATAGATCAAGCTAACTTACTTGAAAGCTTCCTCGAGCATAAAGGTGTGGGTCGTTATCATATTTTGGCGCATGACTATGGTGTAACCGTGGCTCAGGAATTACTGGCAAGAACCGCGAAAAATACCCCTGCGAGAACTGCTCAAAGTATCGAAAGTGTTGTTTTATTAAATGGCGGGCTGTTTCCAGAAACGCATAAACCGGTATTGATACAGAAATTGCTGCTTAGTCCACTCGGAGGCTTGGTGGCGCGCCTTGGGTCTTTCGGTACGTTTAAACAGAATTTTGATACTATTTGCGCCCAACCTCTCCCTGATAACGAACTGAAAGCGTTCTGGGCGTTATTACTGCGTGAGAATGGCAAAGCCGTCATGCCTAAGCTCATTCGTTATATGATCGAACGGAGAATACACAGAGAGCGCTGGGTAGGCGCATTGCAGAATACAAAAACGCCCATCAGGCTAATCAACGGCCTGGAAGATCCTATTTCTGGGGCGCATATGCTGGTTCATTATCGAGAGCTTATTAATGACCCGGACATTCATGAGTTACCGGGGGTGGGGCATTATCCACAAGTTGAAGCGCCCGAGGCGGTGTATAAGGCAGCCTTAGTATTTTGGCAAGCATTGGATGTGCTCTAATTATTTACGGGCTAATGCCATTCTAAAAAACAGCTATCTCTGAAAGGTTTGTCGGTATTGACTCGGCGTATACGAAGAGACCTTTTTAAAGCTGCGTCGAAAAGCTGCGTCGTCAGAAAAACCAAGTGTGTTACTGATGATATTGATCGATTGATTACTGTATGTCAGAAACTCACTGGCTTGATGAAGCTTAATGAGGCGCATAAAACTGGCTAGTGACAAGTCAGTCGATTGTTTCACTTTACGCGCTAATGTTCTTTCCGTTTTGTTTAGGTGCTTCGCTAATACCGAGATAGTAAGTTCAGTAGCGGCGGTGTTTTCTACCCAAACATAAACTTCCCTAAGCAGTTTATCTTCTAAGTTCATCAATTTGATTTGAGTGAAAGGCTGAGCAGTTTTTTCAGGTTTTGGGATGATCATCAGCTCGATAATATCGCGCAATACATCTTGCCCACAAATTTCTTCAATGAGCGCTTGTGCTATCGGCAGGTAGCCATTTAGCCCGGATGCGGTATTATTCTGCGCTTCAAAAATACTCGTTTGGCTAAAACGCCAGTTTACCGAAGGGTAGTTATGCTGTACAAAATCCGCTAACCACCAGGTGGCAGTGGCTTGCTGATGATCAAGGCGGCCTGAGGCGGCCATCAGGCAAACGGCGGTGCAGTAGCCCCAAACCTGCGTGGTAGCAGGCAAATTCTTCAAAGCTGAAATCATCGGGTTATAAGCTTGTATTGCCCGCTCTACATGTGACTGGTTATTTGTCCAAAATCCTGGGATAAGCACAGCGTCAAGTGGTGAGCTGAGTAAACTACCCTGTACTTTAAGGGTGGTGACAGGCGTCTTATTTCCGGTAGTAACGGAAACATCTTGCTCATCAATACCTATCCAAAGGGTCTCGAACAGACGCTTCCCGGCACGTTTGTTTGCTACTTCCAATAGTTCAGCAAAGGCAAATAAGCCTGAAATAACACAGCCGGGGTACACCAATAGTCCAATCTTCATCGTTATCATCTCACGAGGCAGCTTATCCTGCCTGAGTAATATTATGTCTAATAAGTTTATGTACCTTATTCGGCTGCTCGAGCATGGGCCAATGGCCGGTGTCTTCTAATATATGTACATGATCGGTGCCGAAACGTTTTGAAAGCGCAAGCGGCAAGAAAGCATCTTGCTTGCCCCAAATCACCTGTGTAGGGAAACGTTTAGCAAGGCCTTGCAGTTGTGCTTCCCATGACTTAAAAATGGCAGGATCAAGGGCGCGATAAAAGCGCAGAATCATGCGGCGATTACGCAAAGTCAGAGACGCGTAGTTTGATTGTATCTGAGTATCCGTCAGTATCGGTGCACTTTTCTTCATTGCGGCACTAAATTGCTTATAGCCCATTAAATACATTGCCAGCTCCCCGAGAACAGGTTTTCGCCAGGTCTTAGCCATGGCGTGCCATTTATAATCGGAAAAAAAAGTGGTATCCATAATGGTTAAACTTTTTACCTTATCAGGGTGTGTAATCGCAAAAGCTAAGCCAACGATGCCACCAATGTCATGGATCACCAAATGTACTGCTTCAGTGATGCTTAGTCTGGATAACAAATGGTCCACAAAGTGTGCCAGATTTTCCAGGCTGTATTCAAAGTTTCGAGGGGCTTTAGTTTGTCCAAACCCGGGCAGGTCTGGCGCGATACATTTAAATTCGTCCGATAAAGCCTCGATGGAGTCCTTCCATACTTCTGATGTATCAGGCACGCCATGCAAAAACAGTATGGGCTCACCTTCGCCTTTAATATTCACATAAACGCTGCTTTGATCTACGTCATATATAGCCATATTCTCACCTATTCGTCTGTGTTTGTTTTCAATGATAGATATGATGACAGAACCTTTATAGCTTCAGTATGGCATAAATTGACACAAATCATACAATTTACGATCATTGTTCAGGAGCTTGGTGTAATGTCATAGATAGTATCTTTTATGGCAAATATGGCCATTTAAATGCGTGCATGTCACTCATACAATATTCCTCGTTGTTAAACAAATTGAGGCCGGGATATGAAAGTTACGCAAATTAGAAATGCGACCATACTGATTGAAGTTGTGGTTCAGGGTGTGGACCAGGGCATTCTGGTTGACCCGATGTTCGCTCCGAAGGGCGCTATTCCTTCGCTTAAATATGCGACAAAATCCAGGCGGAGAAACCCATTGGTGGAGCTTCCTTTAAATATGGAAGAACTAAAACAACGTGTCACGTGCTGCTTGATCACCCATTGTCAAAAAGGTCATTTCGATCATTTGGATCGTACGGCCACCAAGTGGCTTCGGGAAAACAATATTCCTGTTTACTGTTCAACACAGGATTCAGCGTTCCTTAAGAAGAAAGGATTAGAAGTGCATAGCCTGGATCCTTCATTAGAAAACCGTTTTCTGAGCGGTTCGATTGAATTGATCCCTTGTTTACACGGTGAAGGCTTCATTGGAAAGATGATGGCTCACGGTTATGGCTATCACATACAGTTGCCCGATGAACCTAGTCTATATGTAACGGGTGACACGATTCTAACGAAAGAGCTTGAAATATTTGTTACTCAAACACAGCCAGACACAATCGTGTTACCGGCAGGGGGGGCGAACTTTGATTTAGGTGGAGAGATCATCATGGGTCTGTCAGACGCCATTGAAATGGGGAGTCTAGCTAAAGGAAGGCTGATCGCTAATCACCTTGAATCACTAGACCACTGTCCAGTGACCCGAGAATCTATTCAATCTGAAGTTCGGGTAAGAGGTTGGGAGCATCGTTTCTTTGTACCTGAAGATGGCGAGAGTGTTATTTTTAACCAATTAGTATCTGAAGGGGTAGCGTAATGAGCCATACAAAAGCAACAGGTCATCAAAAAAATATCAGCGCACTGGATGTGAGCTCGCTCGTTAATCAATGGTTTGACGGAGTGAAGGAAAGGGATGTTAGCAAGTTATTGCCGTTATTACATCCCGACATCCGGCTGACTGTGCCATTTCAAACGGGTGTTATTTTGGGGAATATTAATACATTAGAGACATTCAGAACCTTTGAGGAGATGGTGAGTAATTTTATCTACAAAAGTGTTTTAATCGATGGCAATATCGCCGCGCTTCGTTTTGAGGGCGATATTAACGGGGAGCGGCTTCAAGGGGTTGATTTTTTTCACTTCAATTCGGAAGGACAAGTTGAAAAAATTGAAGTTATGGCACGGCCATTAGCGGCTGTGCAGGGTCTTCAAAAAGCCATTGAGGGAAAAATGTTAAACAATCCCAGTGAAGATTAAAATCAGGCTTGAAGGATACTCATCTTAAGTAATGTGCAGGTCTTCATGTCGTTTTGTTTTTTGCCTGTACATTTGGGTGTCAGCATTCTCCAGCATCTGTTCCAGAGAGTTTTGATCATCCGGGTGTTTTGTGGTGTAACCTGCACTATAACGTAGATCATAACCACGCGCTGCTTGCGTATTATAGTTTGCTAAAGCGGTAGAGAATCGTAAGAGAATATCCGCTACCAGACCTTCTTTAGTACCATTTAATAAGGCCACGAACTCGTCACCGCCAATGCGTGCAAAAATATCCGAATCTCGGAATTCTTGTTTAAGTATATTCGAAAATGCGATTAAAGCCCGGTCGCCTTCAGCATGTCCGAATTGGTCATTAATGGCTTTAAAACCATCAAGGTCGAATAAGATCAGCGAAACGGCTTGATTATTTCGTTTGCAGATATTCAGCAAATGCAGCGCGATTGACAAAAAACCGCGTCTGTTAGATATCTTCGTCAGTTCGTCTAAGGTAGATAATTGCACCGCTGCAATTTCTTGCTCAGCCATGGTGGCTAAGTCTCTGAACAATTCTTGATCTTCTTTTGCCAGCTTTCTGGGCTGATTATCCATGAGGCAAAGTGTGCCCATTTTATGGCCGTTAGCCACTCTTAATGGGAACCCCGCATAAAAGCGCAGGAAAGGGTTGTTGATGACTAGGGGGTTATTTTTAAAACGCTCATCTTCACGGGTATCCGGCACCATGAATAGCTCATCGCCTAGAATGGCTTGCCCACATAGCGAGCCACATCGCGGTAGTTCGGTGATATTTATACCTTGAGCCGACTTGCACCACAACCTATCTTTATCGACCATACTGACTAAAGAAATAGGCATTGAAAAAATACGGGTTGCCATACGAGTGAGTCTATCGAAGCGCTCTTCAGGCTCTGAGTCTAGAATTTTGAGGGCTCTTAATGTCTCAAGTCGTTGTGATTCATCTAACGGTAGCTGTGTATCAATCATCGTTACACCCCACTCAATTGCGTGTATATAATGAGTATAGATCACTCAAGCGATATTTAAATGTTGATAGTAGGTGAATAAGTAGGCAGCGAGCTCAAGTCTCAAGTACTTCAGTTACTCGCTTTCGAAGCTCTGGAATTAATTCAATCTCAAACCATGGGTTTCGGCTAAGCCAGCGATTATTTCTTGGACTAGGGTGGGGAAGAGGAATAACAGAGGGCCAGTAGGCACGCCAATTTTGAACCGTCTCGGTAAGGGTCGATGGTTTTTCTTTCAAGTGGTGAGTTTGCGCATAATTTCCAAGCAGCAAGGTCATTCTAAGCTGGCTCAGTTGGGCTAGAATCTGTTCACGCCATGCCGGAGCACATTCAGGTCGAGGGGGGAGGTCGCCGTACTTTCCGGTGCCAGGATAACAAAAACCCATTGGTAAAATGGCTATCTTTTCCTCATCATAAAATTCCTCACGACTCAGCCCTAGCCAATGGCGTAAGCGATCACCACTCGGATCATTGAAAGGTATGCCTGTTTCATGGACTTTTTTGCCTGGTGCTTGGCCTGCGATCAAGATTTTGGCTTTCGGGTTAATCTGTAAAATGGGTCGAACCCCATCCGTTAAGGCGTGTTTACAGAGCGTACAGGCTTGTACTTTGGCCAACAATAACTCAAAAGGCTCAATAGCCTTAGTCTCTATCTTAATCACCAAAAACGCTCCTAAAAGGTAATGATCTAATGAATTAAAGGCTAATTAAGGAGGCAGACGCGAATGGCACTTACTTAAGCTAGTTCCTCCACCTCTCGGTCATCCCGGTAGTGTTTTGAGCCGGGATCCAAGAGATCTAGCTGAGGCATCGCTAAAGCTGGATTCCCGCTCAAGTGACCGCGGGAATGACGAAAGTTAAGAGTCCGCGGGAATGACGAAAGTTAAGAGTCCGCGGGAATGACAGGTAATGCTGTATTTAATCTTAAGTAAGCGCCATTCGGGTCAGACTCCTTTGATTCTGTTTTGGTGCAATATAAGGCCTTATTTGAAACATACACCAAGAAACTATCAATTGAGTAATACAGTTGTGCAACGCGCTAATATAGTCACCGTGGTACAATCCCTTACTCAAAATTCTACTCTATTTCAGGGCCTAGAACGATATGGCAGAACTATTATTGGCCTCGGGTTCGAGTCGCCGCAAAGAACTCTTAGATCAAATTGGTGTGCATTATCAAAGTGCGTCGATGGATATCAATGAATCCGTTCATGTAAACGAAGCGCCAAGCGATTATGTATTGCGCTTGGCCACAGAAAAGGTCCAGGCTGGCATTGAGCTCAAACCTGATATGGTGGTGTTGGCGGCCGATACTTCTGTTGTGGTCGCGGGGAATATACTGGGCAAACCCGATAATGCACAAGCTGCGCATGACATGTTAAGGCTGTTGTCGGGTACCACGCATCAAGTGTTGACGGGGATCGCTGTGGCACAACGTATTCAAGGCAAGGTGAGTATTGCCTCCCAAGTGGTGCTCACCGATGTGTCTTTCTCAGTCATAAGCGATCAGCAGATTGAGTTATATATTAAAACCGGCGAGCCTATGGATAAGGCCGGCGCTTATGGTATACAAGGCAAGGCCGCATTATTTGTAGCGCGCATTCAGGGCAGTTACAGCAATGTCGTCGGCCTGCCATTGGCAGAAACCGGAAAGCTGTTGCAGCGTTTTCATATTCCCGTATGGCTTGACTAAGCCATCTTAAATTAGATTGTTTCCCACGATATAATCAATGGGTGACTCTATTGAAACCAGGGTAGGGGCATTTAATCTGCTTTCTGTTTGGTCGCTGGCCAAGGCCCTTCGTTCAGCCAAGCGCTAAACTTCTTAGTCTCCATGGGCAGACTGAAAAAATAGCCTTGAGCAATGTCGCAACCCATTTTGATAAGGAGTGCCATCGTTTGCTTATCTTCAATGCCTTCGGCCACCACCTTAAGGTTTAATTGGTGCGCAATAGACAAAGTTGCTTCGACAATTAAACGATCGTCTTCGCTGTGCAATATCCCGCTGATAAACGAGCGATCAATCTTAAGTTCGTTTACGGGCAGTGTTTTTAGGTATGCAAGGGAGGAATAACCGGTGCCGAAATCGTCGATAGATAATTGTATTCCATGTAGTTTCAGTGCATTCAGGGTGCCAATGGTTTTATCGTAATCTTCAATCATAGCGGACTCGACGACTTCTAAGATCAAGTTTTGTGGGGCAAATTGATATTGCGCTAGAGTCTGTTTTATCTGAGTGACAAAGTCGTCCTCAAGCAGGTTATTGGCCGAGATATTAACCGCCACACTCAGATTAAAGCCCTGTTGTTGCAAGTTACTGCAGTAGTCGACGGCGTGCTTGATCACCCATTGGGTTAAAGGGGTGATAATACCGGTTCCTTCAGCTAAATCGATAAATTGATCAGGCGTCAATAGACCGCGTTTCGGATGATTCCAGCGTAACAAGGCCTCCATGCTCACCACCGTCATGGCGTTTAAATCGATTTTCGGGTGGAAATAGAGCTCAAGTTCACTGTTATCAATAGCCTGTTTTAACTCCCCGGTCAGTGACAGACGCTCTGCGCTATAACTGTCAATCTCTTCATCATAAATTAAACTCAGGCATTGCTTATGTTTTGCCGCTTTCACTGCGACCATTGCGCTACGAATGAGCATCTTGGCACTGGCGCTTTGATCTGAACAAATAGATATGCCGATATGACCACCTACATCGAGCAGCATATTATTGAATTTGGTCGGCCTTCGCAGAAAACTAGCTAAGCGCGCAATCGTATCGTTTATTGACGCTTGGGTTTGACTATTGAACAGCATCGCTAGACATACACCTTCAATTTTCGCAATAAAGTTGCTGGCTTTTGACGTGGTACCTAGCGGTATGATATTGGGCCACTTAGCAACTTCCTTGTTGAGCTCAGCGACAAGTGTTATCAGCACCTCGTCACCGGTATCGTATCCGAGGGTATAGTTTATATCGTGAAAATTATTTAGCGGTACGCAGACAATCGCCAGATCACCGTCAAGCGGGTTACCGTTATTTAGCCGTTGCTGCAATTGCTGGTGGTAAAAAATTCGATTAGGGCAGCCTGTCAAAGGGTCATGCAGGCTTTGGTAAACGAGTTGTTGTTCTGCCTGACGGGTATCTTCTGAGGCGAGTAAAGTAGCCTGAATCGCCTTAATTTTTTCGGCTTTCTCAGTATTGATCCGGTCGGCCAAGGCGAGTGAGAGAATAAGAATTTCGATCACTATGCCAATCTGGCCGCTGTACAGCGTTACAAAATTAACAGGGATCAAGCCAACAGATAATAAACTGATGAGTATCGCCCCGACGCATAAGGTTGTCCAGGCGGCTAAAAAGAAATAGGCCCTTCGCTGTCTTTTGATGACACCGTAAATACTCGTGATTAGAAGCGCGATACCAACCGACAAGTTCAGAGCGATTGCCAGCTTTAACGCAAGACTCGAGCTAATAACTAAGGTAGCGATTGCGGCGAGCATGGCGAGACTGGCAAATCCTTTTAGTACAAAATCGAGAGCGGTGGAATATTCTCTTGTTTGCAGAAAGGAGCGAGCGAATATAATGGCCGTAAAAATGGCCAAATCAAGAAATAGCGTAACGCTTAAGTTAGTCATTGTGGGTGAGTTTGGCCACAGGTACTCGAATGCCAAGCCATTGATGGATAATTGCGCCATCAAAATAAGGCAAATATAGGAAATATAATAGAAGTAACTAATGTCTCGAACAGAAATGAAAATAAACAAATTGTAGAAAATCATGACCAGTAAAATACCGTAAAAAATCCCCAAACCGTAACGCTTTTGACTGTTATTTTTTATGAACTCCTCGGGCCCCCAAAGAGTCAATGGTAGTTGAAGCGAGGTGGTGGTTTGAATTCGAAAGAACAGCGCGGTGATTTGTTTCGGTTCGAGATCGACATCAAAAACAAAGCTATGTGTTTTGATGCGGCGTTGGGAAAAAGGGTATTTATCGCCGGTAATAACCTTGGTGTAGCGCCCCGAGGTATCGGGGGCATAAAACTCCAGGTGATCAATATAGGGGAAATCCAACTCTAAGAGCCAATGTGTTTGTTCTGGCATCTGATGGTTTAGCTTAATCTTGAACCAGAAGGCTGAGTTAACCTGGCCAAAGTTCGGTATCGGCCCTTTGGCTCGCTGAAAACGAGAGGCCTGCTGCGCAGACATGACATCGGCGAGAGATAGAGTCGAGTCTTTTTCTTCTAAAAATTCAATATGATTACCGAGCAGGTAGGAGGCCTGATTACTATCCACAGTGATAGCCGCGTCGAGCGCTGATGAAATCGAGAATGCAGCCAGAAATGCGACGAGCCGGGTAATAATAAAGTCTTTCACCAAATACGGCTCCTTTTGAAAACAGCAAATAGAGGTCAGGGGGCTTAAATGTAGTCTAGCAGTAAACTCTTAGAAGGCTGGTAGATTTTATGACTCATTACAATAAGGAGTAGAGCCATATTACGGAGTGTGAAAATGAACCCTAAGGCCTTAAAAATATAGTCTACCCTGACGACTTCGATAGCACGGTCACACTGCTCAAATCTAATGCCTCTTGAGTCACGATAGTCCATTCGTTGCTATGGTTGATAAAATCATAAAGACCACATTGGCTGTCTTGTTTTTTTCGACACTCCACCTTAAGCCCAGCTTCTTTATTTGAATCGACCACGACGCCCTTAAAAGCAAGGGTTTGGTCGCTGCCCTTAGCATTAAATGAAATAGATTCGGCTGAAAAATCTGCTCTGGAGGTCAGCGTATTGACTGAAATCGTCCCAGATATAATGACGCCCGAGACATCTATATTTGCAAGCTTATTTACCGATAACGCTACTTCAGGATACTGGTTAGGAATTAACTGAGGCGAATTCATTACGCTCACGTTTAATAATGTATTTGCCGCAATCACTGTACCGTCATCTAATAAACGCGGTTGATAATCTGAACACGCTGTCAGCCCGATATATAACAAAGCCATGCTAATGCGACATAATACTTTTATATTCATATAACACCTGTTTTATCTGCTCTGGATGGGTATGACTAGGCTAGCGCTGAGTCATAACTTTTCTATGGCAGCAATCTCAATTAAAGGGGCAGAGCCGAGTGGCTGTATGTCATTTTGTGTCTAAAAAACTTAGACGTGGTTTAGGGAAAATAATTATCTCAGACAGAAAAAAGCCCCGACATATAGATCGAGGCTTGCAACTTACTCACTCCAAGAAGATTTTATTGCTGGAGTTGCGGACTCCTTAAAACGCTACTCTTGGGGCTTGTATATAAGTGTGCGCCTCAGCCCGTCTGCTGTCAACAGTCCATTCACAAAGTGCTTTAAGATAGTGCTTTAATATAGTGTTTCAAGATAGTGCCGCGCTTCAATGCAAAGCGGGTTTCATTCCACGATAGAGGGTCATAGTTCCTAGCGGTGTCGGTATTTCTTCAACAATGCTGACGTCTACGAAGCCTGCCTTTTCCATCAATTCCGGTAGTACGCCGTTTACATTAGCGGTAGTGGTCTCGAAGCCATCAAGCAGCTGAACGATATAAAATAGCGCGCGCATTATGGGCTTACTGGGTTTGCCCCAATCAGCAACATGTATTTCACCTTCTGGTTTAAGAATCCGATAGATCTCCCTGAATGTTAGCGTCTTATTTTTCAATGAAAGGTGATGAAAGAATAGGCTTGAAACACAGCGATCGAAATGATCGGTATTGAACGGCACTTCGAATGACATGCTTTCTGTAAATTCGATATCTAGATTTAGACATTTAGCCTTTTTCTTGGCGATAGAAATAATGTGTTTGTCAGCATCAATGCCGGTGACAGATGAATTGATTTGGCTATTTTTAATCAGCATCGCGAGCGTGCCTGTTCCTGAACCCATATCAATGATTTTATGCTCTGCTTGGATATTGGCCTGGGCCACTAATTTATCTTTAAATAACTTATCCCTGCATGTCCACGCGACGATAGGGTCGTATAAACAGTTTAGGCCCTTAAACCTGAGCGCCGGGAGATAGTTGTTTGACTTGTGACTCATAGCGCACGCCTTCTTGTGATTAGTTAGTGGACTAGAGAGTATTAATTAAGGGCGCGCGTGTATTGAACGAAAAAGCTGGCCTTATAGTTTACCTTGGCTGCGTATATTCGATAACGCGATGCTGGGCGATACCCCAAAGGCTTGTTTAAAGGTTCGGGTGAAATGCGCTTGGTCAGAAAAATTTGCACTGTAAGCGGCTGAGTGAAAGCTTTAACCGTTTAATATGGCTTCAATGCCACTAATTAAATGCAGCCACTTGCGATAACTCCTCAAAGGCATGCCGGTTTCTTCTTTAAACCAATGAGAAAATCGGCTTGGGGATAAACAGGTCAGCATGGCCAATTCATTCCGGGTCACCACATTGCCGTGTAGGATGGTATGTAATTTCTCTAAAACGATGGTTTTGCGGCTGTCTGAAGCCGCGTTGCTTGCGGTGCATAATGAGTGTTGTAGTCTCATCACGCCCGCTTGTAGCGCATCTGTATTATCAAAACAGTTGATAATTGACTGAGCTAGTTCGTAGGGGATTTCACAGATTTTTGAGGAAGCAGAAATAGCGTCTGTTAATACCTTTGCTAGCAAAGTAGTAGGGTCAACAAACATAGATAGCGTCGTGCTGGGCTGAAGGGCGTGAGCGGTATTAGCAGGCACAAATAAAGCTCTGCCAATGATAGACCGTTGGCCTGATGAGATAACAAGATCAGTCGCTAGCGTAATACTGACTTGGTGGGCCCAATGCTTATGTTCAGCATTATTACCCGAGTGGCCGATGAATACACCAACTCCGGGAAGAATAGCAGCACTGCCTTGCCATTTATCTAATGCGAAAGTCAATGAATGAGTCTCTATTTGTTAAAACAGTTGCCCCACCGTTTTCATTGGCAAAAACATACGGGGTCGACCATTGATAGTTTACCATTGCCGATCCGGGCGGCCACTTTATGCTTCGAGAAGCATCGTAAAGGCCAATAATATGACCATAGGCACGAAGAGGACGGCAAGCTGCTTCTTACGGGACCATTGACCCTCGTGTCGGTACGCTATGAAACCTGACGTCACCCAGATGATGATTACTAAGAATTTAAACATACAGCTCCTACGCAATTGTTATTATCATTAATAGTAATCTTAACTGCGAAGGAGCATAAGGTATAGCGCTATGTTTAAGCTTAATAGGCAGATCTTATGAGTTTAATTAAAGAGCTTTGGTTGCTTTAGTTTAACCCCTTTGGTTTACCAGAATGGCTAGCGGGTCTTGGTCACCAGTCTTGTATTTAGGCAATGGCCAGAGCTTCAACTTTTTGATCGACTTTAATGATGTCATGCTTACGCCAGAACTCAAATGCGGCATCTAATACTTTCTCAGGTTGTTCTTCGTAGGCCATTAGTGCGGTTTTTTCTATCTCAACCATGCCGTTACATTGAGGTGATAGACCAATAAGTGTGCGCGCATTTTTCAGTGGGAAGAACGGGTCCTCGGTACCCCAAATCAGCTTTAAGGGAGCCTTAATGGCTTGATGAGTCGTATCCAGCTGGTCAACCAAGTGCCAATCAATAGCATTTAAATAACTGAGAGCGCCGAGCCGTTTTGTCTTATTGAGAATCAAGGGCTGGATATATAAATGGTAAAATTCATCGTTAATGAGGCGCTTATCGTAAAAACAACCCGCAAAACCAAGTGAAGACTTGACGTAAGTTTTTGACTTCAGTAACTGCTTAAATGCCCAATTTGCCCCGGGTAGTTTAAATAGTGTTTGATACAACGGTAGAGGAGAAGGGCGATGGTTCATGATTTCAGTGTTCAACAACACCAAACTTAGTACGCTCTTAACATCCTCTGCTGCTAGAATTCGGGCAATAGTGGCCCCGGTATCATGGGCTAATAAGTGATACTTTGAAACGTTTATCTGACGCATAAACTGCTTGAAGGTATTCGCTTGAGCGGGAAACTTAAGGTCTTCATAGTTTTGCCACTTGGTATTTCCCAGCCCTGGTGAGTCAGGCACGATGCAGGTGAAATGTTGTTGAAGTGTTGGAATCAAAAAACGATAGGTAGCGCCACATAAAGGCCAACCATGGATCATCAATAAGGCCGGTCCTTTCCCGAACTTACGATAAGCAATGGTGTTGTCGCCTACCTGTTCATGGTGAACCGGCGCGCTTAGGAAGTCTTCTAGGTGTGAGGCAGTCATGTTATTTCCCTTTACAATGATGATTAAAGTGCTCGTTATTCACTAGAGTATTAGAAGGAAGGTAGCGGATTCAATTACCTGTGAGGTAATGAATTGGTGTGCGCCTATGGGTGGTTTAAATGAGGCATGGCTCTTTCCTTCTTCCACCTCACGGTCATCCCGGTAGTGTTTTGAG
>Ga0105348_1001743_pt1 | contig 14029 bp, 8 predicted proteins | sample EN8Hudsemesocosm_2_FD_83504 | JGI IMG/M metagenome (GOLD analysis project Ga0105348, IMG submission 83504) | Methane-oxidizing microbial communities from mesocosms in the Hudson Canyon - EN8C Hudson Canyon | ecosystem: Environmental > Aquatic > Marine > Cold seeps | place: Hudson Canyon... | reverse complement strand
CTTTTGAACACAACCAATGGCAAAGCTAATTGGCAACAAATGCAAGACTGGCTAGAGAGTCATAAGGACTATCTTCAATGGTTTTATAGTGTTAAAGGAAATTATAATCGCTGGAAGCAACACCGAATTCCTAACAAAACCTCCCATACCGAGACAAAAGACAGTGGTTTCTTACTATCTGCCGATGATCAATTATTAGCAAACAATTTTATGCGTGATGGGCTTATTAATCGGCAAGAGGTTATATTCTACATCAATACGTCACAACAATTTCTTCAGCAGCAAACGGCAATACAAGTCACGTTGGAGAAGCGTCGTAACCGGTTAGCTAAAACGGCAATTGGACTCATTACGGCGTTATTTCTTGCATCAATTTTCGCGACCATGACAGCATTTGAAAGTAAAAGAATAGCAGAAAAGAGTGAAAGAAAAGCTACTGAAACCAATGTTCAGCTATGGAATAGTAAAGCGCAGTTTGCTTATACAACCCAAGAGAAAATTGAAGCAGCATTGAAAGCGTTATCGGCCAATAAATCGGGACAGTCACTAAAAGAGTCTATAGCTATTGTCAATCAATACGGCACTAAACCCATAGAGATAATGCCTCGGTTTAATGATTGTGTAAACGGTAATAAAAAGGTTGTTACATCTAGACAAAGAGGTGATCTAATCGTATTAGTTTTCGATGATGCAAGCGCCTGTACTGTCAATGTGAAAACACAGGAGTCTATTAACGTGCAACTTCATTCTGGTAGCAACTGTAGCGTTATCATCACTGATGAGCAAATAGTCGCACTATCAGATAGCGGTAGGTTAATAACTTGGTTACCCGGGCAGGCCGAACCTAAAGTTACAAAAAGTATTAATGAATTTCATCAATGTTTGGCATCGTCAAACGATGGAAAGTTGGTGGCGATCACGTCTAAGCAAGGTATAAATGGGCTTGTTGATCTGGAGCTTGAAGAAATTGAATGGTTTAATAATATACCAATAAAGGGTATTGCCATGGCGGTAGACAATTATGGCAATTGGTTAGTAACTAAAAATGAAGGCAAGTTAAATTTTTACAATTTATCGACGGGCAAGACTCATCATGGACCAAATTACACGGGTGATAAAGAAAGGTTAACTTTTAATGGTCAAAGTGAATACCTTTATGTGGTTGATAAAAATAACGATACAAAACAGATTGAGGTAGTTAGTGGGGAGTCTATATATGCGAACTCTATTGTCCCAGGAGAAAGGCTTGGTGCTTCTCTTGATTCAAGCATTCAATATCGGACCTATCCGACGGGAGAAGTATTAATCGAAGCATTTGGGCAAACTATTAACTTTTTTGTAGAAAATGACTCAGATAAAGACTTCCCAATCGTAAACATCTCAGGAAATAATGACAAAGCATATACAATTAATAGTGATGGGCTTATACGCCAGTTTAATATTAATGTGAGTAAAAGGTTAATGGGGCATAAACATAAAATATCATTTATGGCTTTTGCTCAATCCAAACACCTTTTGGCATCGGCCGATACTAGTGGTGATATCGTAATTTGGGATATGGATAATCAGAGTTGGTTTCGTCGTCTAGGATTTAGTGACCTTGGAGAAAATAAGCACCCGTTAAGTGCTGATTCGAGCCCGGTTAGGCATTTGGCATTTATAAATGATGATGAGGAACTCGTCGCCATACATGCTAATGGTGTTGTGAATCATTGGCATGTTAAAAGTGGAAAATTGCAAACTAGCTTTTATGTAGAGTCTCTGCAAGGCTTTAAAACATTGGTTGTTGATAATGTTGCTGGAAATATCATTTGGCATACTCAAGAAAATGCAATTTATTATTGGCAAAAAGATACTCAGACCACGACTCCCTTATTAAAAGGTATTGACCAAGTAAAGTTTGCGTTTTACAACGATGCTGATAATTCTTTTATGCTTTATACCGGCAGTGGTGATGAAGAGTTTAGTGATGAACTGAATGATTTCTATTTTACTGGCGATGATAAAGACTATAAATTTTCAATTACCGAGCAAGGCCTAATTAAGATTACAGAGCCTAATCGATTAGTACCTGAAGCATTTTGGTTGAGGAATACAGGTACCTTTTCCATTAATCATTACAAATCAATTGAACTAGAGAGTAATGCAACTGCTATTTTTGAAGATTTAGATCATCGGCCTTATGGTTTACCGATAAAGCTAGGACTTGGTAATACCATCTTGTTTGAGAAGGTTATTTTGTCACCTGACGCATCATATTTTATATCAGCTGCATATAATGGTAATTTGTATATTTGGCCTATAGAGCCCTTGTATAAGTCAGTTGAAGACTACCAACAAGATCTTAAAAATTTTAATGAGGCAAAAGAGTAATTTTACGTAACCTGCTTGAACACTTTTAGGAACGCCAGTATTAAATTTACACACTAAAATACTGGCTTGCCTATGCTATGCGTTAACTATCTATAATCTACCTTTTTTAAAAACAAGATAATATTGGCTCACCCCATAACAGACAACTACGGTCTTTTAACATTTTTCAACCTTATTGTTAGTTTTAATGTTTCATCTCGTTCTATTAGTTAGGTTCCGAATAAACGTGTAATACCAAACCAATTAAACCCATTAAGTTAGTTCCCACTCAGAGCTTGTCAGCGATTTGAGAACAAATAGAAATTTTTTGCCTATAGTCATTCTATATGAAAGAAATTCTGTGCAGTTATCAAATTGCCGACAAGCTCCCAAAGTTCTAGTTTAAAGGCCTACAGACAGCGTTATTGAATTTGACAAGGGAGTAACCATTCTCTTCAATCAATGCTTGCCTCTAAACCTTTAAACCTCGCTGAGTAGGAAGAAATTTATTGGAATTGGTATAAGTATTAAAGTTAGGTGAACGCCTAGCGAAAGACAAAATGTATGAGGCTATTTTTTATTTTAGCATTAAATTTCTGCTTTAGCGGTTGTTCGGCTTTGATTAATCACAAATACTAAGGAATGAAGAATGAAGAATGAAGAATGAAGAATGAAGAATGAAGAATGAATAATTTATATCTCGTATATGCAAAGTCAAATTTTTTAATAAGTCGGATAATGAAATTATAGATAGTTTCTATAGAGGTTGTGCCAGTTTTATTGAAAGAGCTGATGAGCTTCGTTTTATGCCAAATGTTTTATTTAATTATTTTATTCGTTTTGTCATAGAGCGCGAGCATGATCCGTTTGATAAAGATGATATTTTTAGTTGTGTTATAGGATTATTAGAAGAAAAATTAGCAGTAAGTTTATTAATGAAGTAATAACAATACATCGTTGCTTTGATGCTTTGGATTATTTACAAAAAAACATTACTGAATATAACTATTCTCCTGAAATTTATGGTGATCAGGTTGAAAGAATCAAGTTAGTAAGGCTAGAATTTAAGCATATCATAGAATTTCAAGATAAATAGGAAGCTTCAACTATTGTTTATCATCGAACTGTTGCATTATTCACAACAGCTCGGTGATAAAGAAAACATGCTGAATTGCATTTTTGGCTTTGTATTCATTGGTCAACCAAACCTACACTAGCAAAATACCCCCCCAGTGTTGATGACTTTTTCTTCCATCGTGACCTTTAAGTCAGCATATATTTCGTCGTTAGTAACTTCACAGTAAATACGTTAAATATCACCGAACCGATAACTCGAATAATCACTTATTGTTAGTATTACCACTAAGGCAGAAAAATCCTCACCCAAATTTATTATTCAGTTAGGGCTTTTCTATTTGTATTGCTAAATAAAAGAGAAAACGATGTGATTTTATTACATATCAAAATAAAGTATTTTGTAGCGTGAGTTTATTTGTCACTATATGGTTAGATTTTATGTCACACTTTGGTTGCATGAAACCAGTAAGCTATTGTTTCTTCATTGTCGTTTATGTCACCTTATGGTTTCAGCGACATAAACGTCATCTTTAGCAATAAAGCAACAATATAAACTGGTCTGAATAATAATCCGTGCCCATAATGAGTAGACCACAACATTATTTGAATTAATCTATTTATACGCAAATATTAAAGCGGGTAAAAAATGATGATAAATCAAAACGATATTAATAACTTTCTTGACACTGTGCTAGTGAGCTTTGGTGATTTTGAACTTAACGTCCAAGAAATACTTACGATTCCACTATGGTTATTAGGGATTTTCTTTATCACTAAATACATTGTTAATCGGTTATCGTTAAAATTAACAGCGTCAAAAAAAGATCCCAATTTAATACACCTTATCAGTCGTTTAATTTATATAGTTGCTATTGTATTAGGCGTTCTTACCACACTACATATTTTAAATATTCCTTTAACCGCCTTTGCTTTTTTATCAGGAGCTATCGCTATTGGTTTAGGCTTTGGTGCGCAAAATATCATTAATAATTTTATCAGTGGCTGGATTTTAATGTGGGAAAGACCTATCAAAATAGGTGACTTTCTTGAAATTGAAGAAAATAAAGGAACGGTTGAATCCATTAATACTCGTTCTACATTGGTGAGGAGAATTGATGGCGTACATATGCTAATACCCAACAGTAAACTACTTGAGAACACGGTGGTGAATTGGACTCTAGTTGATCGATTGATTCGCTCTAGTGTACGTATCGGTGTGGCATATGGTTCGCCAGTTAAAACAGTTACCGCTTTAATTTTACAAGCAACAATAGAGCAAAAAAATATTTTATCAGACCCTAAGCCCACAGTGTATTTTGATGATTTTGGTGATAATGCCTTAGTCTTTGAAGTTAATTTTTGGATAAACTCTCAAATTGAAGGCGGGATAAGGTTAATGCGTAGTGATATTCGCTATCGAATCGATGAACTTTTTACCGAAAATGATATTGTTATTGCTTACCCACAGCGCGATATTCACATAGATGGTTCGTTAACATTAACTCAAGAGTAACGTTGCTGCTAAACGGTTCAGCCAAAGTACCTGCAGATTACTGAAATGTTTCTGAATGTGACGTCATTTTTCACCTAACCTTTAAAACATCATAAATATGTAACTTAATTGTCACATTGCTGGGTGATTATTGCCTTTATTTTTATCAAGGCTTTCACTTATGCGTGTTTCAAGCTTTTCTCGACTGTCTGTCGCCGCCATTAGTATTTTCGCGGCAATCTTTTTAAGTACTATGTTCCATGTGGGAGAGTCATTAAGTCAAAGCCAAAAACAGTATAAAGGCTATCAAACGCTTATTTCACTCACTACCATTGAATTTAATCGCACTATTGTAAGTTATTTACAAACAGGTGATGCGAGCCTATTAAACCAAGCACAAAAGCAATTAACGCAAATTGTTGAAAAGACTCAGCAGTTAAACATTGAATCGTTGAGTAACATTATTGAACAACGCGCAGTAACCTTATCGGCAGATATTGAGACAAAATTCAGGGCCATGGGTAAACTCAGTGGCGACCCATTGGCATTGTTAAGGTTGGCTGAGCAAAATATGGTGGCCACCAATGATACTTTGTCTGATTATGTTCATAGCACGCAAGTATTATCTTTACCGCAAAAGTATGCTTATTTAAATACCCTGCAAACCATCAGTACTTTGTTGGCAGAGCTTGTCAGTACTCGCGAGTCTACTTTCAGTCAACAACAAAAAAGTAACGCATCAGTTAACTCGACACTGCAACAGCTAATGAATTTGATGTCGCAGCTAAAAAAACAACCGGCGTTAGAAGTATTTATGGCGGTGGAAGATGAAGATGACTTTGATTTACTTGATGAACCAGAAGAGCGGGAGGATTTAAGTCTTGATGCTATTAATGAATTAAACTCATTGATTAATCGTTATCAAGGCGAACTCGATAAAACTATGGCATTGCAGCAACAGCGCCAAGCAGGTTTTGCTTTATTGGCTCAGCAAGTTGGCTATATTGAAGCCGCTATTATGCAAGGCGAGGCAAAAGTTACTCAACAGCAAGACCAGCTGAACGATCAGCTATATCTTATCGTGGTTGGTTTAATTGCCTTCTTACTGTTGTTTTTAATCGTTAATTACTGGTTACAGCGTAGCGTTATCTTGCAGCCATTGCGTAATTTACGAGATAGTTTTGTGCAGCTTATGGAGCAAGGCAAGGTTGATAATATTACTGATATTGATGAGCGTACTGAATTTGGTGAAATATCAACAAGCTTTAACTTTATGGTCAATAAAATAGCGAAGGATGACAAAGATAAGGCGCAGCAGCTTGATTTGGTTGCTAAAGCTTTAACGACTATGGAAAGTCAGGTAAAAAGTATTTATCAATCTTCAAATACCACCAGTGAACATGTACAAGGCGCTAGAAAAATAATGGAAGCGTTAGGTGAAGCCACAGAAACAGTAAATGAATTATCTGGGCAAGTGGTTAATAATGCACAAGCAACCAAAGAGGCGATGGAAGTTAGTCAAAACCATGTTTCACAAGTGCTAGCGGCTAGTCAGTCAACTAATTTAGCGGCGCAGCACGGTAAGCAAGCAACCACATCATTATTTCAATCGGTTGAATCGGTTAGTTCAATTGTTGATGTGATCAGCGCCATAGCGGATCAAACTAACTTATTAGCATTGAATGCTGCAATTGAAGCAGCAAGAGCAGGCGAGCATGGTAGAGGTTTCTCTGTTGTCGCTGATGAAGTCAGGCAACTTGCTGGAAAAACACAGTTATCGTTAAAGCAAATTTCAGAACGCTTGCAGCAACTGCAACAGGCGAGTAATTCTATAGAGGGTATTATTAATGATATTGAGCAGGCCTCACATAACCAAGGTGTTATTGCTGATGAACTGCAAGAGACTGCATTGGCGGTTTCTGGACAAGCGCAAGTGTCGGCATCTGTTGCGCAAGATACCCTAGATCAAATAATGCGTCAGCGGGAGCATTTCATCGACTTTGAACAAGCGATGGCCAATGTTGATAAAGAAGTATGTGATTCACAGGAGCTTTCTAATGTCATTTCCATGGATGTTTCCAACCAAGTGAACGACATTGGTTTAACACTCAATAAAGCGTCATAAGTGCAATGGTTAAATAAACAAAAAATAATGTATTGCTATTGAAAATCGCTCGTTATAATGAAGTAAATCAAGCACAAACAATCACAGTTAATAGGTAACTTTATGATCCAGCAAGACAACTTAATGCCAGTGGGCACGTTACAACAATTAGTAGATGGTGAAATGATAACGCACAATACTGCTGAGCTTTTCGCGACTAAAAAAGTGGTGTTATTTGCCGTCCCAGGTGCATTCACACCTACATGTTCAGCAGCACATTTACCTGGCTATGTCGTTTCGGCTGATGAATTAAAAGCGAAAGGCGTAGACCTTATTATTTGCTTATCGGTTAACGATGCCTTTGTTATGCAAGCTTGGGGTAAGTCGCAAAATGCTGAAAATATTATGATGCTTGGTGATGGCGATGGCAGTTATACCAAAGCGCTGGGTTTAGAAATGGATACAGCTGGTTTTGGTGGGGTTCGTTCTCAACGTTACGCGATGATTATAGATAATGGCAAAGTGACCAGTTTGCACGTTGAACAACCTAAGTCGTTTGAAGTGAGTAAAGCTGAAGTCATTTTAGGGCAGCTGTAATTTCTCTTTATAGTCAACTAGCTCAATCACTTACTTACAAGTGAATGAAATTGACAATTTAAGCAATCTAGAAAGTAACACAAATAAGAATAATTTACCTTATTAACCACTTCGTTAATAAGGTTTTTTTTATAGGGGTTAAATTAAATTGATACAATTTTTCACTTGAATAGCCATTAATAAAAGGGCAAAATTCTCCCCAATTAGAATCTTCAAGGCAATAACATGTTAAAAGCTGAAATGGTAGAAAAGTTAAACCAACAACTTAATTTAGAGTTTTACTCTTCAAACTTGTACTTACAAATGAGTGCATGGTGTGAGGAACAAGGCTTTGCTGGCGCAGCTGAGTTTTTACGTAAACATGCCAACGAAGAAATTGATCACATGAACCGTTTATTTACTTATGTAAGTGAGACGGGTGCATTACCAATTATTGGTGCTATTGAGGCGCCACCTCACCAGTTTGAATCTTTAGGTCAGCTTTTTGAATTAACCTATGAACATGAATGTTTAATTACCTCACGTATTAATTCTTTAGCGCATGAGGCATTCACTGGCCAAGATTATTCAACGTTTAACTTCTTGCAATGGTATGTTGCCGAGCAACACGAAGAAGAAACATTATTTAAAGGTATTTTAGATAAAATTAACTTAGTGGGTAACGATGGTCATGCATTGTTCTTCGTTGATAAAGATTTAGCTGAACTTGCTAAGAATGGCAGTACCAGCATCATGACTGAGCCATCGGCATAGCCTAAGCTTTTAAGAAGGCCCTCAAAGACTTTAGTACTTTGAGGGCTTTTTTTATTGCGTTAAAAAAATATAACCCTTATTTCTCTGTGTTTTGATAAGCGTTTTAGGTGAAATAAGTGCTAACTTCTTTCTTATATTAGCCATGTGACTGTTAATGCATTTATCGCAAAATTGCAGTTGTTGGTTGAAAACCTGTTTAGCAATACTTTCTCTTGATACCAGGGTACCGGCATTTATCATCATTACGGTTAACAAGTTAAACTCTAGACCAGTAACCGGAACAGGCACTTTATAAAAAAGCACAGAACGGTTTAAAAAATTCAATTCGAGTTCACAGATGACTAATTTCGTTGTGCTAGCTTGCTCATCATTAACCAACATAGCTTTATTCAGCACCTTGTTCACTAGACTGGTCAAATAAGGTGGTTTTGTAGCCTGTTGGTGCCGCATCACTTTTCTCAAGCACTAAAAACTGCGCACTAGATTGCTCATTTAACACTAAGTCGAATGTGTTTAATATGATAGAGCTACTATTTTCTTTCGCGACAACAAACACTTGGTAACTATTGTTTTTCAGTAAAACATCGTTAGTGTTTTTGTAGGATATTTCTCGGTGATACTGTGCTGAGCCAATGGTTTCATCGGCGCGAACAAAATATACCGCAACACTAGAAAAATCATCTGATTGAATTAAATTGACGATTTCTATTTCATGTTCATAACTACTGGTCAGTGGGCTATTTTCTACAATAAGCGAGTAAAGATTTACCGCTATTTCATCAATGACACCGTCACCATTTTCATCGATATCGCCGTCATTATCTGCGTCTATATAGGTTTCTTCAGCATAGAAAAACAGCGTGTTATTACTGTTCTCAGCGACGGACAATAATTGGTTACTCAAGTAATTTTGACTGTTATCTTCATTGGTTAAATCAATACTATAGTCACCGCTAGCTAAGGTAACGGCGTTACTTACCTCACCAAATGCTAAGGTATCGATGGCAGGAGTACTAGTAATACCATTGATATGCATTGAAAAATTTTGTTGGTAATCGACTAATTGTTGATGAGAGCTAACACCGTTGTATGCACTAAATTGCGCTTCAGCATCTGCATCAACATATTCTATAACGGTAGAATCAGACATTTTATCTACTACGTAGGGTGAAGTGCCGGCACCATAGTTATCTTTTACTATGATGATATTTTGCGAACTGTAGGCAAAAGCAATGCTTTTGGATCTAAATAATACCTCGTCACTTCCAGCTAATGTGATGTAAAACACATAATCATCTTGATCTAGCTTTTGATTATCTGAAAGTTGTTGGTGGGAAAACTGTCCTATCAAGACGGCTTCGTTAAAACTTTCATTTTCTTTTGAGAGATAAAAATCAATATCCTGTTGATTAGTGTGCATATTTAGCACCCGTAAATTAAAAAGATCATTGGTATTATCATCTTCATCATCAATAACGGGAAAGCTATGAACAGTTACTTGCGGGGATAAGATACTATTGTTCAGCACTATCATGTGAATCATTTCAGCCGAGATCTCAATACTAGACTCGTATAATACTGCGAGATCTTCAGTGGCATTACTATCACCATCTTGCCAAGCTAACTGATAGTAGTAATCTTGGCTAGCAAGCGGGATATTGGTATTAGCATCTCCATAGGTAATACTGCTAAAGGTGTTTTCATAATGGTCTTCATCTTCGCTAGTTTGGCTAAAATCTTCATCGACAATTAAATGTATTCCCGGTGCATCGTTAGATAAATTATAAAGCTTAATATAGCCCTCTTCATTGCTCGTATCGCTACTATCACAGCCGAGTAAAATAAATAATAGAATACTGGCTGCCAGGGCACTTTTGAACGCTTGCAGGCTTTGTAGTGTTTTCATAGGTTTCCTTTTTAAAATGCATTGCATCAATTTGTGGGTAAATGTGACGTAGTGATAGATAAGGCAATGGCGAGAGAGTTCCTAGCTTTACACAATCTTTGCATTTCTTTATTTTTAGCTGACGGAAGTGGCCATGAAGGAGATATCAAGCAAGTTATCTCGGTTTTTTATATACGCATCTTTTGCATCCGGCTTATAATATGCGTGAATTTACTCATTAAGGCTTTATCGTGATCACAACAGATGTATTAATTATTGGTGCCGGCGCTGCAGGGTTAATGTGTGCTGCACAAGCAGGTTACCGCGGCAAAAGTGTTGTGGTAGTTGATATGGGCAAAAAGCCAGCACGAAAAGTATTAATTAGTGGTGGTGGTCGTGCTAATTTTACTAACGAAGGAGCAAGCCCTGAAAATTACCTTTGCCAAAATCCTCATTTTGTTAAATCTGCATTGAGCCGTTATAGCGCGCAAGACTTTATCGACTTAGTTGACCGCCATGGTTTGAATTATCACCATAAAACCTTGGGACAGTTATTTTGTGATGATAGCGCTCAAGATTTGGTTGATATTTTGATGACCGAATGTGAATGGGCTGGCGTAACGGTGAACTTGCGCACCGAGGTGCTTTCAGTGAGTAAAATTAACAATGAAAGTGAGCAAGGTTTTCTAGTTAAAACCAGCGATAAAAGCTATCAATGTAAATCTTTGGTTGTCGCCTCGGGTGGTTTAACGATGCCAAAACTGGGTGCTACACCGATTGGTTATAAAATTGCCGAACAGTTTGGCCTTAATGTCTTAGAAACCCTACCCGCATTAGTACCTTTTACCCTGCATGAACACGATAAACAGCGTTTTGATGGCTTATCGGGTATTAGTGTATTAACCGAAGTTACCAGTGAATACGGAACTCGTTTTAAAGAAAATATTTTATTTACTCATCGCGGCTTATCAGGGCCGGCAATTTTACAAATATCTTCTTTTTGGCGCGCAGGGCAGGCGGTAACGATTAATTTATTGCCGGAATTAAACTTAAAAGAAACGCTCGCGCAATGGCAGCATGAACAAGGTGAAAAATCGCTGAAAAATTTACTCGCGACTATTTTGCCTAAGCGTTTTGTCGAGGTATTGGTTAAGGAAGGCGTTATTGCCGACAAACCAATTAAGCAGCTTAATCATCCTGAAATCTCTGCATTAAGTGATTACTTACATGCGTGGGAAATCAAGCCTAATGGCACAGAAGGGTATCGAACTGCAGAAGTGACCTTGGGTGGTGTCGACACCGATGAGCTTTCAAGTAAAACCTTTGAAAGTAAAAAGCAACAAGGCTTGTTCTTCATCGGCGAAGTAATTGATGTTACCGGTTGGCTAGGAGGTTATAACTTCCAGTTTTGCTGGGCTTCTGGATTTGCTACTGGGCAAGCGGTTTAAGTATTGTGTAGTGACAATAAAGTTTGTCTCTGCACAAGTATTTCCTCAAATTAAAACAGGGGTAAATAGGCTAATACGTTTATTACCTTTGCTTACCCTAATTTGCTGATCGTTTATTTGGTCGCGTACTTCCATAGATCCTACTCGTTTATTCATTTTTCCATTTCCTTTCTTATCTTTTCATATAAAGAAAATCTTACTCGTTAAAGCTGTTTGATTATATTGTATACAGTATATAGTATTTATAGTATATTTACATTTGGTGGCCACTTAACCTTTTGTTGATTTTAATCTAACTATTTATTAACAGTTGGTTGGCGTAGACATGGTTACCAACGACTAAAAATAATAAATAGTGTGGCTAGAGTTATTGTTGTATATACAGCAAAGGCTAATTAGTCGCCGATAAAATATGCGAATAAGCATATACAGGAGAAGTTCATGTTCTTGCAATATAAAGTTCCTTCGCTGACGGCTTTAATGTTTACAGTGTCTAGCACTGCTGCATTAGCCGGCCAATTACCAAGCTCAGTGGTAGAAAATAAAGTGTCATTGAGTGCGCAAATTAGTGACACTCATGTTTGTGGTACAGATAAAAACAAACAAGATTGGCATGCAATACAAAAAGATAATCAATTACAACTTAAGCAAAAGCTGACGCAATCTATGATGAAGATGTCAGCACAACCAGAAATGCTAGCCGTAAACGGCAATGGTGTTGATGGTCGTTACTATATTCCGGTAGTTGTTCATGTCTACGGTGATCAATATAACTGTACTGATGAAGCGGCCTACTGTTTAACTGAAAACAAAATTATTGATGCGTTAAACAAATCGAATGAAGATTTTTTAGGGACAAATACTCAAGATGGTCCTATTGCTGCAGAATTTGAGGCAATTCGTGATAATTTAAATATTGAATTTGTATTAGCAAAAAAAGATCCACAAGGTAATCCAACAAACGGTATCGTGCGTTACGCTAATAAAACTGGCTATGGTAACGGCTCTGGACATGACGCAGAAATATCAGCCGATGCCTGGGATAACTTCAAATATATGAACATTTATTTGATGAGCGATCTGTATGCTGATGGTGATACGGGCAGTTCAGGTGTGGCTTGGTACCCACAAATGAGTATGTCTGAAGCAGGTTTATCTCGTGTGGTATATAACGGTAATTACTTAGGCAGTAACACCGGTGAAAACTTCCGCTCTGTATTAACCCATGAATTCGGTCACTGGTTAAACTTACCTCACACTTTTGATGGTGATGTGTGTTCGGTTCATCAAGAAGCGTTCTGTGAATCAACCGGTGATAATAACTGTGATACGCCACAGATGAGTAGCAGTATTTTACAAGACAACGCGCTAAATTGTGTTGGTGAAAGTACTAATACTGAAAACTTTATGCATTATTCTGATAATTATGCGATGTATACCCAAGGTCAAGTAAGTCGCATGACTGCTGCACTTCATGGTGGTGCGCGTTCTACATTATGGAGTAATAGCAACCTTATCGCTGTTGGTTTAGAAGAATATACTAGTAACAGTGTTCGTCATTGGGATGGCTCTGGTTTAGATGTGGCGCCTACGGGACAAATACTGAATGAGTATACTAACCTTTCTGGCATTAAAGGCGAAACAACTACCTTTGAAGTTAACTTACCTCAAGGTACTGAAGCTGCTGCAATTTATTTGAAGGGATATAACCAAGATCCCGATATGTATGTCAGTAAAGGTGTTGCGCCATCAAAAAATGGTGATACCTGGATCGCAGATTATATTTCATTTAAGTCAGCGGGTACTCCTGAGTTAGTTACTATCTCTTCACCTTCTTCAACCCAGCCTTATTTTGTTACCGTGGATGCATTTACTGATTATTCTAATGCGACTTTAGAAGTGTTATCGGTAGATGATCCAAGTTTATGCGTAGGTTGTGAGCGAATATTTTTAGCTGAAGAAACCAACCTAACAGCAACTAAAGGCGATGCGCTTAAGAGCTACCAATTTGAAGTACCAGCAGATGCTAACCGCGTTGTCGCAGTATTAGCTGGTGGCTATCAAGGCGACCCTGATATGTATGTCAGCAAAAACTCAATCCCAACAACTGCTGTTGCAGATTGTAAGCCTTTTAGCGCACCACGTTTAAGTGAGTTTTGTGATTTAGGTGCTGGTGGCGGTACTGTTAATGTGATCATCGACCCATTTTTAGATTACAGCGGCGCTACTTTTAGAGTGTATTATGAACGTGATGCCGTAGTTTCTGATGGTATACCTACGGCTGAAGCTAATGGTGGCTATAACGGTATTATTAATGAAGT
>Ga0105348_1001739_pt1 | contig 14051 bp, 9 predicted proteins | sample EN8Hudsemesocosm_2_FD_83504 | JGI IMG/M metagenome (GOLD analysis project Ga0105348, IMG submission 83504) | Methane-oxidizing microbial communities from mesocosms in the Hudson Canyon - EN8C Hudson Canyon | ecosystem: Environmental > Aquatic > Marine > Cold seeps | place: Hudson Canyon... | reverse complement strand
ATAACGGTAGTCTTTTGAGCCGGTATCCAGGTTTTTTACCACGGTGCAACGGCCAAGGTGGATTCCCGCTCAAGAGAATGCGGGAATGACGAGAGGGTGTCATACCGGTAGTCTTTTGATCCGGTATCCATATTTTTTACCACGGGGTAAGGGCAAAGGTGGATTCCCGCTCAAGAGAATGCGGGAATGACGAGAGGATGTCATACCGGTAGTTTTTTGAGCCAGTATTCAGGTTTTTTACCACGGGGTAAGGGCAAAGGTGGATTCCCGCTCAAGAGAATGCGGGAATGACGAGAGGGTGTCATACCGGTAGTCTTTTGAGCCGGTATCCACTCTTTGGTTTTCAGTCAATAATCTGTTGCCATAGATCATTCCAATCAGGGTTTTGTTTTTCAATAAGCTCCAGCTTCCATTGCCGTCTCCAGTTCTTGATTTTCTTTTCACGAATAATGGCTTCAGTTATATCTTGATGTAGCTCGTAATAAACCAGTTTACCTAAGTCATATTGACTAGAAAAACCTTGTTCAACTTTTGATTTATGTTGCCAGATTCTCTGAATAAGATTCGAGGTGACTCCTGTATAAAGTGTGCCGTTTTTCTTATTCGATAAAATATAAACTGCAGGTTGGTGTGCCATCCTTGGCCTCCTGTTTCGTTAGTGAATAAACGTGTAATGGACCCCCGGTAAAAATATTTCGGGGATGACTACTACTCTCGTAATGCCAGTAATCTCCTATATTGTCATGCAGGTGTACACTTCTGCTGGCATCCATTACCTTAAAAGCAGAGTATGCAAAAAAATGGATCCCCGCTCAAGTGATTGCGGGGATGACGGTGGTGACGGTGGTGACGGTGGTGACGGTGATTGCGGGGATGACGGCGGTGATGTTGATTGCGGAAATGACAACAAAGCTTGTCCTACTGTGCGCTCTAATTCTCTGTCATGCCGGTAGTGATTTGAGCCGGCATCCAACGCTACTCCAAGGTAAAATAAAACCTCGCACCTTGATCTTCTTCGGCTTCGGCCCAGATCTCGCCACCGTGTTTTTCGATAATGCGTTTTACGGTCGCGAGGCCAACGCCGGTGCCAGCGAAGTCGTCGCTGCTGTGTAAACGTTGAAAGGTGGCGAAGAGTTTAGCTGCATAGCGCATGTCAAAACCCGCGCCATTGTCTTTCACGATATAGACGCAACTCGACGTGGGGACAGACCCCAAAGTCTCTTTTTTGGGCTCTGACCCCTCTATACCTTCGACTCGCCCAAAACTAATCTGGGTATCAGGCTTTTTACTTGAATATTTCCAGGCATTGTTGAGCAGGTTCTCAAGCACGGAATAGAGCATGCGTTTGTCACCACTCACTTGAAGACCGGCCTCGATATATATGCTGGCTTGTCGTTGCGGTGCTTGCTCACGAATAGCTTGGATGATGTTGGTGGCCATGTCGCTCAAATCGACGCTTTCGCGTGCTAATTCTTTTTGCTCCAGCCGGGCTAGGTCGAGCAACCCGGTGATGAGTTCATCCATTTGCTCACCGCCACGTATGACTTTTTTGAAGAGCATTTGGGCCTCAGGGTTTAGCTCGCTTTCGTAGTCTTCGAGAATTACTTCACTAAAGCCCTTGACCATTCTCAGTGGCGAACGTAGGTCATGGGATACAGAGTATGAAAATGACTCCAGCGCTTTATTCGCCGTTTCCAGACCTTTAACTGCCTCATTTAGTTCGGTGGTACGTTGTTGTACTTTTTCTTCCAATCCGACGTTAAGTTTGCTCACTTCATTAAACAAACGGGCATTTTCGAAAGAAATAGCCGCTTGTGCGAGTAGCATTTTGATGACATCGAAGCGAGCTGGTGGGAAGGCATTTTCGGTCAGTTGGTTATCGAGGTATAAGGCTCCGAGTAATTTATCGCGATAACTCACCGGTAAGCAAATCACCGACTTAGGCTGCTGTGCCTGCAAATACGGGTCGGCAATAAAGGCTTCGCTGGCGCGACTTGTTTCTAGGCTGGCCTCACCTTGTAATACTTGTTCGGTCTTGGTGCGCAGTACATAGGCAATGAGTGAGATGGGTAAGTCGGTAGCGCTGTCGAGGGGGGTCGCGTGTAGCTGAATATCGTCGTCAAGTCCTGCACTGTTTTGAGCTTTTAGCCGCGCTTCGACCATTGGCCCCTGCGGTGATTCCAGTACCAAGGCGGCATGTTGCGCACCGGAATTTTCGAGTATTGCCTGCATCACTTTAGCGACTAAGGCTTTGAGACTTAGCTCACCTGAGATCGCTTGGGTAGACTTAATCAGTGTTGAAAAGTCCAAGGTACTTTGATCGCGAATATGAGTTTGAGTACGACTTTGCGTGGTACTTCGTGTGGCAGTTACCGTGGTATTGGTGTCGTCTCCATTTGTTGTTGCTTGATGAATATATTGTTTGGCAGGGAACAAAGCCTGATAACGCGCCTGAAGATGTTTAACTTTAATACTACAGCCCCAACGCTGGTACAATCTGAGCGCATCATTGAGATGCAGTTCGGCATAACGTGGGCGTTTTTCCTGCAACCAGAAACCGGCGTATAACTCATGGGCAAGGGCTTGGTACTGCAAGAAGCCATGCTGTTCGGCGGAGTCGATGGCACGTTCATATAAGGCGCTTACTTCACCCATCTCGCACTCTTGGTGCTTGCTTTGGATGCGGCCTTGTTCAGCTTGAAATAATAAATACTTATGTTCGAAGTTTGGCGGGTAAAGCTCAGCTAAATCACCCAGCTTGCTTTGGCAAAAGTCTAAATCGGCTTGTTTTGTTTGTTTTGATGATGCACTTAAAGGCGGGTTTTGTTCCGCACTCTGCACCAGCAGTAACAAACCGTATTGAATCAGGTGATCGATATAAATACTGAATTTGGGAAACAGGGTGATTTGTGTCTGAACTAAGGCAGCGTCTTGTCTGGCGCGTTCAGGCTGATCATACCAAAAGGCCAATTGTGAGCGAGAATGATGTAAATAAGTGACGTGAAAACCGGCTTTTATTTTAGTCAGGTAGTCACTTTCAAACTGTGCATCATTCAGCGCGTGCATTCCCTCAGGTTTGGCTTCAGTTAAGGCGCTTATAAACTTTTCGATAATGATGGGCACAGGGAAAAAGATCGCCTTACGCTTCACTAAGGCTAAGGCTAGGGCTACATGCTCTTGAATCGATTCGAGCTTGTCACCTTGAGATACTTTCAAAAACAGCATATTGCAGAAATTCAGCGTAGCGCGGGCGACTTCACCATTTTCCATGCCAATTTCATAACCGTCTTGGTGCAGGTTTAGCGCATCCTGATAAGGGGATCTGAAGTAAAGCACTAAACCGGCGAGCATATTGTCGGTATTGGCTAACTCCCGGCAATTTGGATACAAAGCGGCAATGTGAATCGCCTGTTCTGCGACCTCATAAGCACGTAAAAACATATCTTGTTTTGCTAAATCAATGGCGTAACAGGCCAATAAAACGGGTGTTAAATCTGACTTTCCTGAAACCCAAGTCATATTGAGACCAAACAGCGTACAGTATTTTCGAAAGTCAGTTTGCCCAAGAATATAGCCACACTGACTCAGGTTAGGAATAATACTGCTGGCGATTTGTAAGCGTGCATCGCTCATCTCAGGCAATTCAGCAAGCTGGCTCAGGGGGCGGGTTTTCAGGTTCTGTTCAAACTGCTGGGTCTGTCGCTGCAAGAGGCTTTTAAGTGTTTTTGTTTTGGTGGGTATTGTTATGTCTAAATGCTGTAAACCTGTGACGCCAAAGTATATGCCTTTCTGCCATTGCCCACGGCCTATCGATTGTACCAGTCGCGCCGCACAAAGTTTTGCTTTAACTAAGTCGCTCTGGGTATTGTCCAAGAGCGTCTCGTAAAATGTTTCTGATTTATCGGCACTGCCCATTAAATACAGGCACTCAGCCAAAGTATGATATAAACCAAAACTAAGTGCGTAATGCTGCTGCCAGTGCTGTTGTTTTTCGTTGCTCGCGCTTTGGGCCTGGTTGCTGACGACTAAGAGAGACAGGCCTATTTCGGCATAATTAATCGCCGCCTCCCAAACGCTGGCATGTTTGGCCTTTTCAGCCGCTCGCAAATTTAACTGAGCGAATTTGACTCGCTCGGCTCGGTTGTCGATTAAAGCCCTGCCTTGGTTTAACTGCTCGATAATGCCAAATAAAAGCGGGTCAAGCTGGCTGGCTTCGGTTTGGCCCTGTTCATCGCTTTCGGTGTCTTGTAACGCGATATGTTCCAAGAGCAAGCGGCCAATATCCAAGTGGGCTTGTTGCCGCGCGTGTTCAGGCAGTGACTGATAAGCCGCTTGTAACATACGGTCGTGCAGAAAACGACAATGCGGCACCAAGGGCGAAATACGCGTGGTTAATTGGGTATTGGTTTGGCTATTGTTTTGGTTTGGAAGCTGTCGTCTTAGTGCCTGTGCTTCTGAGTTTGAAAGTGGCTCTGAGCTTGAAAGTAGATCCGGGTTTGAAAACGCTGGGCTGTTTTTATTGCTAGGTTCATGGCCGCCAGCTCTTCTGGGTTTATCATCACTTTCCACCAGACCCAATAACCAGTCGCCGCCTTCTTGTAAGAGTAAACCTTCTTTCAGCGCCGGCCACAGTGTACGCACGGTGTTTGGCATGGTCTGTTGAGAAATAATGCTCAGGGTTTGTAGGTCAAACAGGCTACCAATGCACGATGACAGCTGTAACAGCGCTTGGGTCTTGTCAGGCAGCTTATGCATTTTGACGAGCATTAACTCAACCACATTAGAAGTAATGCCCTGCGCCTTAATGGCATTCAGGCTCCATAACCAGCGTTGCTGTGTTAAGTCAAAATTAAGCAGTTTCTCGCTATACAGAGTTTTTAAAAACTCATTAATAAAAAACGGATTACCCCCGGTTTTTTGCTCAATCAGCCCTGCCAGCGCTTGGGTTGCTATTGGCGTTTGATGTAAGGCCTCGACTAGCAGTTGATTAATATGTTCGCGCGTTAAAGGACCTAAAGTGAGTGTATGACGTCTTTTTTCGGTGCTTTTATCAGTACTTTTGTCAGCATTAGGGTAGTCAGCTTGAATCTGTTTTAGGGTTTGTCTCGCTGGGTGGCTGTCATCGACTTCGTTATCGCGATAAGCCACTAATACCAGTAAACGGCAAGTACGCAACTCGGTACCACTGCTGACCAGTTGCGGTAGTAAGTTGAGGGTGCCGCGGTCGGCCCATTGCAGGTCATCGATAAATATCACCAAAGGCCGTTGGTGGGTGATCTCTTGAATAAAATGCTGAATCACCAGATGAAAACGGTTTTGGGTTTCTTGAGCACCGAGAGTAGCCACCGGCGGTAGTGCTCCCAAGAGCACTTCAAAAATATCCATAAAGTCGATCAGTACCCGCGCATTGGCACCGAGCGCGTTATTCAACTGGGCACGCAAGGCCAGCAAGTTTTTGTCTTTTAAACTCAGGGCATGTTGCATCCAGCCAGAAAAGGCTTGCTTGAGCGCGGAATAAGGAATATTTTTTTGGAACTGGTCAAACTTACCCGAGGTAAAAATACCGCTATGTGCGGCAATGGGTTTATGTATTTCGTGTATCAGCGCCGATTTACCAATGCCAGCGCTACCTTCTACTGCCAATAGCTGTGGCTGACCTTGGGCTGCGCGGTAAAAACTGTCCATTAAGTCTTGTACTTCCTGCTCGCGGCCATAAAGCACTTGTGGCACCTGGAAGCGATCAGAGATGTCATGCAAACCGAGAGCGAAATCCGGGATGGCATCGCCTGCCACCACATGCCGGCGGCATATTTCCAGGTCTTGCTTTAAACCCAAAGCGCTTTGATATCGCGCTTCAGCGGTTTTACTCATCAGCTTATCGATAATATCCGATACCACTTGCGGCACATCGGGTCGATGCACTTCAGGTTGAACGTCACAAGCCGGTACTTGCACTCGTGCAATATGCGCATGCACCAAACCCATGGCGTCGTCGGCCTCAAAAGGTAAACGGCCAGTTAAGACCTGATACAAGGTGACACCGAGAGTATAAAAGTCGCTACGGTAATCGAGTGAGCGATTCATGCGCCCGGTTTGTTCGGGTGAAATATAGGCCAGCACGCCTTCGAGATTATCCGGTGGTGCCAAGGCCGGTTGTTCACGTGAAAGTAAGGACGCCAAACCAAAGTCGATAATTTGTAGATTCAACGTGTTCGGGTTAATTACAATATTGCCGGGGTGAAGATCCTTATGAATCACCTGCCCATGGTGAATCATGCTCAGGGCGTCGGCCAACTGAATGGCGATGTCTAAAAAGCTTTCCAAAGGGATGTTTATCATTCGCCCAAGTGGGTTTTTGGGCGCTTGAAGCTGATGATTTGAGCTTTGGTCTAAGTACTGGTTTAAATCAACACTGCCGGTATCTTCCAATACCAGGCAAGGCAGCCCAGCATGCTCTACTACTTCCAAGACCTTGACGATATGCGGGTGCTCAAAACCTTGTAATATTTCAGCTGAAGACGACAAACGCGCAATCTGCGAAGCACTGGCTTGCTCACCACAGGTACGCAGAATCACCGGCGCTTGGTCGCGCTCACGTATGGCGCGAAATACCCGCGTGGTCGGGGTGCTATAGAGGGTTTCACTAATATTGAAACCACTGAGGCTAAAGTCATCGTACTGGGGCATAAACTACTAGGTCTTTTTAGGCTTGTTATTAAGGCTTACTGTATTGCCCAAAGTATAGCAGTGATGTGGGGTTTCATTGCTTTTTCACGGGGTTAACGCGGTGCGCACGGCGCACCCTATAAGGAAAGTTGTATATGTTTTATGCTTAAGATGCTTTGTCATGCAGGTAGTTTCTTAAGCCGGTATCCATATAATTTTAACACGGGGTATTAACTGACGTGGATTCCCGCCTAGGTGATCGCGGGAATGACTGGAAGGGAACGCTGCGGGGATGACTGGGAGGGAAGTTCTTTAGGTGATTATTCATCAATTTGCCAGTATTCATCTGGTTCTATTTCGTCATAGTCGATGGCTTCGTCGTCGATGTAATCGTCTTCAAAACCTTCTTCGTAACTTTCTAATTCATAATCTTCTACGTCATAGTTTTCTATTTCGTAGCCTTCAAGTTCTTCATTTTCGTAATAGTTTTCACTTTCCCAGTTTCCATTTTCAAAGGCTTCATCTTCAAAGGTGCCACCTTCAAATGCTTCACTTTCATAAAAACTCTCTTCAGCGGGGTAAACTTCTTCTGCGTCATGAAATTGCTCAGATAGAGAGTCGAGCTCTATGAGCAAGTCACTGGCTTCATGAAAGCTTTGTTCGTGCATATCAAAGCTATTACCTTCATAGATAATTTCAGCGACCTGGTCCAATATCATTTCGACAGAATCGATACCAATGGCTTCAGCGATCATGATGCCGTTATTCAGCTGGCCGCTGATCAGCACGCGTTTGTCTATGTTATCGAGCAGCAGAAGTTCATCAATCGCAATGGCCTGATTATTAATGGACCAGTGGCCTTGTTCCGTTTGGACCAACTCACCAATAAGCTGTACCTGTTCAATTTGGGGCAATATATCCAGGCGACTGGCGATGATTTCGCCGTTAGTTTGGCGTAAACCGCTGACTTCGATGTTATCCCCTAAGGTGAGCTGGTCGATCGTTATATTCGTCGCTGCCTGATGACTGAATAACACCGCATTTTCAGCTAAATGAATCGTTTGTTGCATCACTTTAAGGGTATTTCCTGAAGCTGAAAACTGACTAACAGGGCCGACTACTTCATGAATAATATCGATGGATTTTGCTTGGTAGGCCTGTTCATTGCTTTCAGGATTGAGCTTGCTAGACCCCAACGCTTCTGAAATGACGGCGACCACTTGGCCAAGTTGCAACTCGCCCGAGCTTGCGGCTTGCTGATTGATGGTAATGGGTACATCTTCGTTAAAGTGAACGTGAGTTTGGTCAACCCAAATACTGCCAAAAGCGGTGATCGTACCAACGATGCCCGTTCCTCTAATACCTGTACCGCCAATGCCACCGCTTTCTTCGCTATTTTTACGAGTTTCAGTTTGTGCGAGTTTACCTGTACCACCAATACCTTCTTCCAGGGTTTTACCGGTACCGCCGATGCCTTCGTAATTTATGATGCCGGTGCCGCCAATTCCGCCTGGTGAGGTGTTTTGTGCCGTATAAACAGGCGCCTGGGTGCTGGCACAGCTGATCAGCAGGAGTGCGATTAAGGTATATAGCAGGGAGCGCTTATTGAGCTTCATCATCAGACTTTCCCGGTTGCGAGAAAAAATAAAGACCAAAGTTCATTCTTTGGAGTGGCGCCGTCTTAGCTTCGGGTGCTTGGTTTTCCGTGAGTGCAAGCTCTGTGTCAGAGTCTTGAGGCGTCGGTGTTAGTAAGCTCTGTGCTTGTCGGCTCTGGTTTGATAGTGCTTGAGCTTTCAAGCTTAGGGCTTTTTTATTCAAAGCCTGTAACAAAGCCATGCCTTGTTCTTCAGCATCGGCTTTTAATTCTTCAATCGCTGCGGGGCTTAAACCATCATAATAGACACAGCGTTCCAGAAATGGCGGTTTATCCACCAGCAGGTTGCGGCTAGCCGCTTCCAGGTGATCAGAAATATTCATGCCTAAATAAAAGGCTTTTTCCTCCAGCCCGCTAGAGGGTACGAAGGCATGACTATTTAATTCGACCCAGTTTTTGTCTACCACTTTGGCAATACCGAGTCTGAGCCATTCATCTAATACCACTCGTGCACGCATGTCTTGCTTACAGACGGATTGTACTAGGTGTTCAAAGTCAGGGGCGCTGTCTTTTGTGTCCTTTTTTAAGGCCAGTGGGCGAGGTTTGCCTTGCGGGTCGAGGTATAAAGGGTCTGAAATCCATCTGGAGACTAATTGCACGCCGACACTCACCGCGGCAGGTGATTCCTCTCTTTCAGTTTCCTGATTCCGAAGCCGTCGCGTGTCTTTGCGGTGTACCCCGGTCAGCAGGCTGATGCGGGTATCGGTTTGTTTTTTATCTTCTAGGCGGAAGTCTTTTTCTGCTATATCTACGTAAATTTCTTTAAGTAATTCAATTAAGTAGGGTAGGGTTATCTGGAAAGCAAGCAGCATGCGCACTAGGGGACGCAGCACTTTTTTCAGTGCCACTATCAGCGCTTTGGGCGGCTGAGATGGGTTAGGGGGTAACGAGTTATTTAGCGACATAAAACCTATGCTATCTCATTGTGGGATATTTTCCCATTATTTTTTTATTTCTGTGAATTGTGCGCATTTTTAAACCAAAAAGTGTATTTTTCTTTGACGTGGGAAATTTTCCCATATATCTTTGGTGATGGAAGTGGGAAATAATCCCACGCTTTAATGCTTCTTATCGGAGAGCGCGATTATGAAAAACACCCCTATCGGTACATCACATCTTAAGCAGCTAAAGACTAAGCACACATTTTCAAAGTTAGCGTTAACAAGTGCAATTTCTGCAGCACTGCTTGCAACTCAAGCCAGTGCTGCCACTTATGGCGCGCGGATTATTGGCGGCGCTGATGCCACACCTAATACCTACCCCTGGATGGTATCGGTCCAAAACAAAGCAGAAGGTGAGCATTTTTGTGGCGCTAGCTTAATCGCTGAGAAATACGTGTTGACGGCGGCACACTGCATAGAGAGCGAGCGGGCTGACGCCATTCAAGTGGTGATCAGTGAGTTTGACTTGCAACAAAGTAGTGAGCAGGAAGAAAAGCTGGCGGTTAAAAATATCTATATGCACCAGCAATACGGTGATGACAATGATATTGCTATTTTGGAGCTGGCGAGTGCGACCAACAAAACCCCGGTGAAGCTGGCAGATAGCAGCTTGTTAGAAAGTTTAGCGGCAGGTAGCCCTTTCACCGTCATGGGCTGGGGTAATTTATTAGCAGATGGTGAGCAGTTTCCGAATACTTTACAAGAAGTACAGGTGCCTTTGGTGGCTTATGAATCTTGTAAAAGCAATTATGCCAATGTAGGTATGGAGATTACTGGCAACATGCTCTGCGCGGGTTTAAGCGAAGGGGGCAAAGACTCCTGTCAGGGTGACAGCGGTGGCCCCTTGGTTTATCAAAAAGACAGTGAGTGGTTTCAAACAGGCGTGGTGAGCTTTGGAGAAGGCTGCGCCCAGGCAAACTACCCAGGCGTGTATACCAAAGTATCGAATTACAGTGAGTGGATCGCCCAGGTTAAAGCCGGTGAAGTACCGGTTCACCAGCCGACAAATGAAGGCGGGTCAGATGATGACGGTATGGATGACGATGACTGGGGAAATGACGACCTAGAAAACGACGACCTAGAGAATGACGATCTAGAAAACCAAGAATGGCCTGATTTTGAAGAACAAAACCTGGCTTTTGGCTTACCGCCTTATGTTGGTTTTCTGGCTCCGGGCGTGAATGAAACCACTGAAGAAGTGATCGTCATGTACAACGAAGATGACTCGGCCGTCACGATTCAAGGCATTAGTTTGGGTAATGAGCAGGTTTTCAGTGTGATCGAAAATGGCTGCGACGCTGTCACCTTGAATAAAGACGATGCGTGTGAAATTAAACTCGGTTTTAATGCGGATAACACCCAGGAGCATGAAACGACTTTACTTATCGGCACGAGTGATGAGTCTAATGCTGAAATTGAGCTTGAATTATTCGGCATTGTGATGAGTGAACTCGACATTGCTGATGGTTATGGCGACGGATTTGAAGATGGCTATGATGGTGATCTTGGCGATGATTCTGGTGAGGGTTGGGATGATGACTTTGAGGGCGATATGGATGGAGGCTTTGATGGTGATCAGGATGATGAATTCGGTGTAGACCCGTATCCAGGTGACGAAGCATATGCAGGTGCTGATAACTTAGTCGATGGCGAGTGGTTCTTTGAAGGAACGCCCTGGAGTCGTGATCAAGAAGCTGGTTTTGAACTGGCTTGTCATACCGTGAATGAAAATGACGACTCAATCTTGATGACCGAAATTGAAGGCCCGGGCACCTTAACGTTTGATATGTCGCTTAGTGATGATGACGCACAGAATGCCTTGGTCTTTATGGTGGATGGAAAAGTGGTGAAGACCGTATCCGGTCAACGTTCGAACAATTCGCATACTACCGACTTAAGTGAAGGTGAGCATCAAGTGAGCTGGGTGTATCAAAAGGCGGTAGAAAATACGGCTGCTGCGACGGCCTCTATTAGCAATATGCACTTTGAAGCCGAGGGTGACAACGACATGCCAGAAGACGGAAATGAGGCAGGTGGTAATGAAGGCAACTTAGATAAACCTGTTGGTGAGCTAACTCTGTCTGAAATAAAAGATGAATTGGGTGGAGCCGGTAGCTCCGACGGTTTACTTCTAGGTCTACTGGCACTCTTTGGTTTTGGCTTAAGGAAGCGCCAAAAGTAATGTTTAAATACTGGGTTTAGAAAAATAGCCAAAGTGTTTCTGACACGGCGTTTCTAAATAGAAGCGCCATGTTTATTCATTACAGGCCAGCAAAGTACGTAAATTAAAGGCTACGAAAACTAAAGGAGAAGCATTATGAATCCATATAGACTATCAACTGTGATGGTAGTAAGTGTTTTTTTTACCAGCATGAGTGTCGCATCGGGACAGTCTAAGTTAGAGCCTTTATATACGGTTTCACTTTCTGAAAAAAAGCTTGAATTTGCCGTTAAAAGTACTGGCTGTAGCGCCGCAGAAGATTTTAAAGTGCATATGCGTTCAGCAGATGAGCAGCTTATATTGACTATTGAGCGTATTAAAGTAGATCGCTGTCGGCGAATGCCAAAAGTAATTAGCTTAAGTAAAGCGGTGGATTTTTCTAATATTGACTCTAATCTTGATATCATGATCGGAAATCCGTTTAAGATAAAATCCAAGTAGTACGCTATGTTTCAATGTTTGATGTATAAACTAAAGGTCTTTTGCGCTCTAAGCCTATGGCTTGGTGTCAGTTTAGGGGTGTCGCTTGCACAAGGTGTAGAGCCCGTAGGCAGTCTAAAAAAATCTGAGGCTGATGCTTCATCGCAGATGGCTAAACCTTTATCGCGAATGCCGAGGCGTTTAGGGCAAACTTATATTAGAGAACGCTTATCTTTTAGCTCAGGTATCAACTATAGCCAGGGCGAGTATTATTATGGAGAGGACAGCTTTGATAGCGGTGGCCCTGATACTGGCAGTGCTGACAAAAATACCTATATCAGCAGCATGCCTTTTCGGGTCAAATACGGCCAAGGTGATTGGAGTTTAAGTGCGCAAATTCCTTATATTTATATCACCGGACCTGCCAGTGTTATCACTGTTGGAGACGGTATTGAAAGTGATTTTACGATCAGTCAAATTGAAAGAAAGCGCTGGGGTTTGGGTGATCTTCGTCTTGGTGCGCAATATAAGTTGCCCCTTATTAAATTTCCAAAGAGCCACTCAAGCGCTAAGCCTTTCGGCTTATCGATAGATAATTTGTTTGACTCCGCGCGCTTTCATGTCGGTGCTAACATTAAAATCCCGACTGCGAGTGAAGCGGATAATCTGGGCTCGGGTGAGTTCGATTACAGTGCTTATATGGGCGCTTATATTCGCAGCGGGCGCTGGTTGAGTAATGCTCGGCTCGGTTACCAAATAATGGGGGATACTGACGACACAAACTATCATAATCGCTGGTACACATCGCTTGGTGGCAATTATATCTTGAGTAAGCAACATAGTCTTGGTTTGAGTTACTACTTCAAGCAAGCATCAAGCGCACGGAGTGAAGCGGTGAGAAGTCTCACTGGTTCATTCAATTGGCGCTTGACTCACGGTTGGCGTTTAGGCTTGTCGGCTGGCACGGGGTTTAGCAGATCAAGTGCGGACATTTTCGGTGGTTTTCAAATCACTAAAACCTTTGTGCGAAAACGTCGCGCGCGCGTCGATGACAACGACATTCGTACACGTGATTGAAGCTTATTTATATTGAAGTTTATTTATATTGAAGGTTATTTGCATTGACGGACAGTTACATTGAAGGCCAGCGACATTGATTAAGTTATCTTCTGATAAACATTGGCAACAGCCCTTGATTATATGGCTGATGCTGATCTTGCCCGCTGTCGCAATAGAATGCCTCGAAATGCTTGCAGGTATTGATGTCAGGTATGTTCGCTCAGCTATTTTACAAGGAGAGTGGTGGCGTTTACTCACTGGCCATCTGGATCATTTAGGCTGGGCACATTTAGGTTTGAATGCCGCCTTTTTGGTGCTGTTACTAACCTTGTTTAAACCCTTGCAGTCGTGGGCTAAAACGCTCTTGTTGTGGCTGCTTATTTGCCTGGCTATCTCTTTCTTGATGCTGTTTTTAAGCCCGCAACTTCAGTGGTATGTGGGTTTATCCGGTAGCTTATACGGCTTGCTTATTTTCGGTTTAGTCAGCGATAAAAACTATGCGCTGGGGCTGCGGTTTGTTATCAGCCTGATTGTTATCGCAAAAGTCATGTTTGAACAACTTGAGGGTGCAAGTGCGCAGGTGAGCCAGATTATATCTGGGCCCGTCGCCGAAGAGTCTCACTTATATGGCCTCATGGCCGGTGGATTGATGGTGCTTTTTTCTTTTGCTACAAAGTATTTATTTGAAACAAAGAAATAACAGACATGGATTTCCGCTGAAAAGCCTGCGGGAATGACGGAGGGTTGTCATACCGGTAGTCTTTTGAGTCGGTATTCATGGGTTTTAGCATGGGGTAGAAGCAGAGGTGGATTCCCGCTGAAAAGCCTGCGGGAATGACGGAGGGTTGTCATACCGGTAGTCTTTTGAGTCGGAATTCATGGGTTTTAGCATGGGGTAGAGGCAGAGGTGGATTCCCGCTGAAAAGCCTGCGGGAATGACGGAGGGTTGTCATACCGGTAGTCTTTTGAGCCGGTATCCAGATTTTTTTACCACGGGGTAAGGGCAAAGGTGGATTCCCGCTCAAGAGAATGCGGGAATGACGAGAGGATGTCATACCGGTAGTTTTTTGAGCCAGTATTCAGGTTTTTT
>Ga0105348_1001737_pt1 | contig 14054 bp, 10 predicted proteins | sample EN8Hudsemesocosm_2_FD_83504 | JGI IMG/M metagenome (GOLD analysis project Ga0105348, IMG submission 83504) | Methane-oxidizing microbial communities from mesocosms in the Hudson Canyon - EN8C Hudson Canyon | ecosystem: Environmental > Aquatic > Marine > Cold seeps | place: Hudson Canyon... | reverse complement strand
GCTGGCCGATGAGGAATTTAACCTAGGTTCACCCAAACAGCTGCAAACCATATTTTATGAAAAGCTAAAGCTTCCCGTGCTGAAAAAAACACCCAAGGGCGCGCCCTCCACTGCTGAGCCTGTACTGCAGGAACTGGCGCTGGATTATCCGCTTCCAAAGGTCATTCTGGAATACCGTAGTCTTAGTAAGTTGAAATCGACTTACACCGATCGCTTGCCGGAACAGATTAGTTCTACCACAGGCCGGATTCACACCTCCTATCATCAGGCAGTAACGGCCACAGGACGTCTTTCCTCCTCGGATCCTAATCTGCAAAATATTCCGATCCGTACCGCCGAAGGTCGTCAGGTACGCCAGGCGTTTATTGCTGCACCCGGCTACAAATTGGTAGCCGCAGATTACTCGCAAATTGAGCTACGTATTATGGCGCACCTGTCCGGAGATGCCGGTCTAACCGGTGCTTTCAACAATGGCCAGGATGTACATAAGGCGACAGCTAGTGAAGTGTTTTCCGTAGGCATAGAGGAAGTAAGTACCGACCAACGTCGTAGTGCAAAGGCCATTAACTTCGGGCTTATCTACGGTATGTCAGCCTTCGGTTTGGGGCAGCAACTGGGGATAGGGCGTAACGAAGCTCAAGACTATATTGATCGCTACTTCCATAAGTATCCTGGTGTGAAGGAGTACATGGACCGTATCCGAGCTCAAGCGGCAGAAGACGGCTATGTTGAAACCTTATTGGGTCGCCGACTTTATCTGCCAGAAATAAACGCCCGTAATAAAATGCGTAAAAACGCCGCCGAACGAACAGCTATCAACGCACCGATGCAAGGGACTGCTGCTGACATCATTAAATCAGCCATGATCAAAGTCGATGCTTGGTTAGCCGAATCAAAGCTAGACGCTAAAATGATTATGCAAGTGCATGATGAGCTCGTGTTTGAAGTGAAAGAAGATCAAGTGGATGTATTGGTTGAAGGTGTAGTAGAGCGCATGTCGAATGCCTTGACCCTAGATGTGCCGTTGGTGGTTGATACAGGGGTAGGGAATAACTGGGATGAAGCGCACTGACTTATCATTCTGTATCTTATTCCGCCACTGTGAGTACTTTTTCTGTGTGTTCTAAGAAAAGTACTCACAGTGCATTAATAACCATTGTATGAGGGGCTGTGTTGAGCGGTGGGAGGGAATCCGCGCAAGACTCTATGAGGTCTTTTTATTGCTCTAGCTTGTTTGTTGGCATGGGTGAAGCCGCCCTTTATCTTGCCGAGCAACGCAGAACTGAGTGGATCAGGTTCGCGAACTGTTTGAGCGTATCGAGTTTTCGCGAGGCCCACTCAGTTTGAGTAGCGCAGGGGACCGGCATCGCCGGCAAGATTGTGAGGCAAGGGGGCTTTTGGTACATCTTGTGCCCTGTGGGTATTTGGACCATCAAAAGGTACTCGCCAAGAGGCGAAATGAGATCTGTACTCTCGCATAAAGCAGCTTGCTAGCAGAAACCAGTCAAATTACAAAAAAGTTTGGAACTTTCCACAAGGGAAGGGGTCATATTCCCCGAGCTTAGCCTAAAACGGCAATACTGAAGTTTCTCCCCTGGAATTCAGTAGCTCCACTTCTTATCTGCCACACTCCTTTCCAAGGCAGAGAAGTGACTTGTGAAGCCTTAGTCGATAATGCAATTCTACAATGCTATTTCGATTAAGGCTTTTTTTTGCCTGATCAGTCACCCACTCAAGTACAGCAACGAAACTACTCAGTGGCTTCGTCTGAAGTACTTGTTTGTGGGCTAAGATGTTGATTTAAAAATATTTTTACTTGCTCGATCCCTGTTTTTTTCAGTGCGGAAAACAGCTGTACGCTGACTAAATCATCAAATTCAGCAACCGCTTTTTTTACTTGTAATAGGGATGCGTTGGCGGGACCGCGCTTTAGTTTGTCGGCTTTGGTAAGCAGTATATGCGTCGGAAGTTGTGAAGCTTTGGCCCACTGTAGTATTTGCTGATCGAACTCCTTGAGAGGATGCCTTACGTCCATGACCAGCACTAATCCCCTTAAACAGTCTCGGTTTTCAAGGTAATCACCAAGGTGTCGTTGCCAGTGCTCTTTAACATCTATAGGCACTTTGGCGTAGCCGTAACCGGGTAAATCCACCAATCGGCTCTGGTCCGTGACATGAAAGAAGTTGATGAGTTGTGTACGCCCGGGGGTTTTACTGGTTCGAGCCAATTTTGATTGATGGGTGATGGTATTCAGGGCGCTGGATTTACCAGCATTGGAGCGCCCTGCGAAGGCCACTTCGAAGCCTTCATCCGGTGGACATTGTTGCAGGGTGCTGGCGCTGATTTGAAATTGCGTTTGTTGGTATGGAAGTTGAGTCATAAGCTGTTGTTTGCTGTCGAGTTTAGTTGTTAATTTTAGTCGTGGGGACATTGGTCAGGAATATCCACAACCCACGAAGTGTTTAATGTACGTGCTTGAAAATAATGGTATATAATGCCAGCGCTTTCAAGATTGTGGAAATCCACGTGAATTCATACCAATGCTAACGATCAATTTTGGCATTGCTAAGCTCTGAAGGGGTGGAGTATATGAAAAAACTATTCATGGTGTCGCTGTTAGTTGCAGTGAGTGGCTTGGCTCAAGCTAAAGATCCACAAGAAATTGTTAATACTGTATGTGCTGGATGTCATGCTGCCGGTATTGCTGGTGCACCTAAAATGGGTGACAAGGCTGCTTGGGAGTCACGTGTGGCTACGGGTATTGAAGCTATGGTCGCTAGCGTGAAAAACGGTAAAGGTGCTATGCCTCCAGGCATGTGCGCAGGTTGTACCGACGAAGAGATTAAGAGTGCGATTGAGATTCTTAGCAAGTAATCGACACACGTATTTAAGATATCAAATAATTGACCGGATTAGATATGAAAAAAATAGTTCTAGGTTTGTCTCTTCTGCTGGCTGCAGCAGGTCCAGTTCATGCGGTGGGTGATGCAGAAGCCGGTAAGGTGAAAGCTGCTGCCTGTGGTGCTTGTCATGGTGCTGATGGTAATAGTGCTGCGCCAAATTTTCCTAAGCTAGCTGGGCAGAATGCTCGTTACCTTAGCAAGCAGATTAACGATATCAAATCCGGAGCTCGTCCAGTGCCTATGATGGGAGCCTTAGTTGCTAACCTATCAGAGCAAGATATCGCAGATATCTCTGCGTACTACGCCAGTCAATCTATGAGCATAGGTAAGGCGAAGGATGATGCGGAAATGTTAGCGTTAGGTGCTCGTGTTTATCGTGGTGGCAACGAGACTACGGGGACCGCTGCATGTGCCGCTTGTCATTCACCAACGGGTGCTGGTAATGCCGCAGCAGGATTCCCGAGTTTAGGTGGTCAACATGGCGCTTATATCGAAGCTCAGCTGAATGCTTTCCGAGCGGCGGGCCGTGGTGATCATGTGGCTGATGCTAAAAAGCGAAACAATGATGGTGCAGACGATAGCGCCATGATGCGCCCAATTGCTGCTAAATTGAGCGATAGTGAGATTAAGGCAGTGGCGAACTTTATTCAAGGCCTACACTAGACTAGAGCAATAATGAAAAAGGCGGTTTTTGAACCGCCTTTTTTTTTGGTTGTCTATATTAAGCGGGCTAGACTAGCTGGTCTAAATCAGGTTGACTGAATAGTACGTTGGTGAGCTTTTACTTGTCAGTTACCTAGCGAATTTGTTACAGAGTCTTTAATAGTAAAATAATCGATAGCCGCTTAGAGAATTCTGAAATGATAAAAGTATCTAGGTTCTATTTACGGTTAAGTTTTAAGGAGCAATAAATGAACACTTTGGTTAAGCAACTGTTCACACACGTAGTTTGGGTTCTATTGGTACTACCTTTGTCTTTGCAGGCTGCCAATATAGAAGAGAGTGAGCATTACATTGATTTAAAAGAAGCTGTATCTACTGGTGCTGAAGGTTCAGTGGAAGTGATTGAATTATTTTCTTATGCCTGCCCTCATTGCTATAAGTTCGACCCTCAAGTCGAGCATTGGTTGGCTAACAAGCCTGACTATATCCAGTTCCAACGTATGCCAGTAGTGTTCCGTAAAAGCTGGAAACCATTAGCAAAGGCATACTACGCTTTGGATCAGTTGGATGCATTGGAAAAAGGACATACTGCAATTTTTAATGCGTTGCATGTAAAAAAGAAGAATATTAAGACAGATGAGCAAATGCTTGAGTTTTTGACTGAAACTTTAGCAATGCCGGCAGAAGATATAAAGAAAGTATATGGCTCCTTTGTGACCGGTACTAAGGTGAGTAAAGGCGATAACATCGCTAGAAAGGTGTCGGTTAAATATCAGAAATGGGGCGTGCCGGCGATGTTAGTACAAGGTCGCTATTTGGTATTGGGAGGGTTGCCTGGTTACCAAGATGGCTCTGTAAAAATATTTGATACGGTAGAATTTCTCGCTAAAAAGCATCACAGTGCGGAATAATAACTTATTCAAAGTGATCAAAGCCTAAGAGTGATCTAAACTTAAAGTGGAGTAGTGCGGCAGCTTCTATGTCAGTGTTACTCCATTTTTCATGTCAAATGATAGAGGCCAAGCGTGTTTTCAAAAGGTAAGCCGACAGCACCAGACTTCTATCCATTACACCAGTCCTATTGGGATGACTTCTTCTCACCAGAAAATTCCGAACGTCGTTTACGTTTACTGAGTTTTAATATCCAGGTGGGTATTAACACGCATTCCTATCGCCATTACCTTACCCGGAGTTGGCAGCATTTTTTGCCTCATGGCAATCGTTTGCAAAACCTTGATCGTATTAGCGAGCTGTTAGGTCACTTCGATATTGTGGCGTTACAGGAAGCTGACGGCGGCAGTATCCGCAGTGGGCATGTTAACCAGGTGGAATATTTGGCCGATAGAGCTGGCTTTCCTCACTGGTATCAGCAGCTAAATCGTAATTTTGGACGCTTTGCCCAGCACAGTAATGGTTTATTAAGCCGATTGAAGCCGTTGGACATTCAGGAGCATAAGTTACCGGCGTTGATTCCTGGGAGAGGTGCTATGTTTGCTGAATTTGGTTCAGCTTCTAACCCTTTGCTGTTAGTCATTATGCACCTATCCTTGAGTAAACGCGCACAAACTCGACAGTTAAACTATGTGAAGGAACAGATTGCTGACTATAAGCATGTAGTGCTAATGGGTGATATGAATAATCACCTAGAACAAATGCTGAATGATTCCCCGTTAGCAGATACCGATTTGCGCCCGGCAAATACGGATGATGTGGTTCTTAATACCTTTCCTAGTTGGCGACCCAAGCGCGCGATTGATCATATACTGGTGAGTTCAAGCCTTCATATTAATCGTGTTGGAGTGTTAGATTATCCTGTGTCTGATCATTTACCGATAGCTATGGACATTGCTTTACCTGATGACTTTCCCTGTTCAGAGTTAACTAGAGCATAGCAGTGCCCTAATTGAATATTTGCAGTCAAATATGACGATCGTGTGTTTGCTACCTATACTATTTTTAGGTATGTGGTTACATTTGTAGATTCAAACGATTGAGTCGTTAGTAATTAATTGGCTAGGGGATGCCGGTGAATAAGAGCGAGCAGGGTCGCTGGAAAGAAAAGTATCTGACTGCCTTAGAAGATCAAGACAAGCTTGAGAGTAACTTTAACAACCGCCTGGACGTTCTACGTCGAGGCCTGGTTCGAGTGAGCTTGGCTGCTGAAGGTATCGATAGTCAGCTGGATAAAAATCTGACTGAATTACGGGAAGTGCTGCGTAGTGACGATGCGGGTGCTAGCGTTAAGCGCATTATCGATAGTTTGGAAAAGAAGGTATTAAAGCTTGATACCAATAAGAAAGATAATGCGCGCAAGGTGCACATAGGTTTTGCTGAACTTAGTGATCAACTGATTAAATGTACTCCACCCCGTGACGTAACTCAGGGACTTAAACGTTTTAAGAAAAGCTTGAAACATCGTTCTGAATCCCTTGGTGAGTACCCTAACTTAATCGGTGAATTGGTTCAGTTGCAGCAAGGAACGCTAACCGCAACTAGTCCTAATAATGACGATGCAGAAAAGTCAGGCTTTTGGCGTAAGCTTCTGGGCATGGATACAGATAGTAATGCAGCCGCTCAAATTGATCATCGTCAGGAAGAATCCACAAAATCGAGTGATAATTGTAAAGCAGCTGTTGAGGAGCAAGCTGTCAAGGAAGATGCCCTTGAGTTGGATGTGGCTGAGTCAGAATTAGAACCGGAAATTCAATCCAGCAGTAATGTACAGCCACTTAGTGCTCGCCATGCAGCCAAAAGTCAGCAAGAGGAGCCGGGATTCTCCACCATATCAGAACACGTAGGTGTAACCTTAAAAGAATTACTTCAGCACTTGGATGTGCCAGAGACAGAAAAATCAACAGCATTAGCGTTAGAACAACGTATTACCAATGGTTTAAATTGGTATGAGTTAGTTCCTGTGTTGGAAGATTTGGTGGTATTAGTGCTTGCTGCAATGGGTGAAGAGCAAACTGAATTTGAGAATTTTCTCACTGCCTTAGATGTTCAGCTTTCCCAGTTTGAGTCTTTTGTTGAAAGTACAAAGGTTAATCAGCAACAGTCAGATCAAAATAATACCGATCTGAGTAATGCTGTAAGGGAACAGGTTTCTGGTATGCAAAGCAGCTTAGCTGCAGCATCGGATTTGGATGTATTGAAGCAATCGGTTCAAGAAAAACTGCTGCATATACTGTCATCCATGGATACTTTTCAGTCTGCAGAGGAGGGTAGGCAGGGCTCACTAGAAGAACAGATGCAGGTGTTGATCAATCGCGTTGAGTCGATGGAGCAACAATCGACAAACTTTAAGCAGCACTTGGAAGAACAAAGAAAGCAGAGTTTGCTCGATTCACTGACAGAATTACCGAATCGTGCAGCCTATGAGGAAGTTACGCAAGCTGAGTATGCGCGGTGGAAGCGTTATGGTCAGCCGTTATCGATTGTGATCGCGGATATCGATTTTTTTAAAAAGGTTAATGATACCTATGGGCATATTGCGGGTGATAAGGTGTTGAAAGTCGTTGCACGAACCATGAATTTAGAAATGCGCGAAACGGATTTTATCGCGCGATATGGTGGTGAAGAGTTTGTAATATTGATGCCTGAAACTCCTATGAATGCAGCAAGTATTGGTGCAGACAAGGTTCGTTTAGCCGTAGCTAACTGTCCCTTTCACTTTAAGGATAAAAAAGTTCCTATCACCATCTCTTTAGGGATCGCAGAGTTTACCGGTGATGACACCATAGAAACCGCATTCCAACGCGCTGACAAAGCACTCTACGCAGCCAAGGAAAAGGGACGTAATTGTATTGTTACATCCGATGATTAGTGGCCGAATAAAATTCATATTGAAATCAACAGATAGTAATGTAGCTAGTGTTAACAGGTCCTAGGCATTAGCAGGACTGACACAGAATAACGAAGAAGCCCACCAAATGGAGGGCTTCTTCGTTTGTTGTAAAGCTTAAGCCCTTTAGGCTGACAGTATGTTGTCCACGGTAGCCGCATCAGCTTGTACAGGTGAACTGTGTGCAGGTGGTAGGGGAGTTACGTGGCCAATGCGTTGTAATACTGTCGGTACATCCTCTCCACGATAGAATACTATCGCCAGTCTCACTAAGCCTTTGTAGATTGAATACCAATCTTTTAGATGCATACGTGAGAAAACAAAGGTCATTTCTACAGCATCGTTCAAAGTAATGCGACCTTTGCAGTAGCCATGCTCTTTATCGTGGCTATCGCAGATTAAAGCTAAGCGTGAGTTGTGACTGAGTTCTGTCACCAGCAGTTCTTTCTCTCCACCCTTAAAACAGTACACATCAAAGTCATCCACCTTGGTAGAGCGACAGTCTTCCATGTTGAGGGCCAGATCAAGATCGATTTGTTGCTCAGGCGAGAAGGTGGAGCTGCTACGGGGGGATAACTGGAACATGATTTCATCATGCCAGCTGACGCCATCAAATGCATTTTTAGTACGCTCGTTATAACCCTCAAAGTTGGGATAGAGGGTTTGTAAATCAATAGTTTGCAGATTATCTCCATGTGCGTTCTCATATCCCCATATGTAGCTACGGGGAATATAAAAAGGCTCACCACCAATGGTGAGGCAAACTAGTTTTTCCTTAAATGATTCAGAACGTCCTAAATTAAACAATGAAAACATGATGGTAACTTCCTATGTAAAGCCATCCGCGCTATGGGTTAAGGATGAATTGGTCTGTTGCAGAGTGAACATATTATAGGCGGGTAAAAAAACAGTTCCATGACTAATACGGATCAATTTCTCATAAGAGGCTAGCCGTTAGTCATAAGCGTTATAGCGAGTCGTTATAATAATTTTATCGTGACATAGATTAAATTATTAGGTTTACAGTCAGTTAGGATATAGCTTTAAGCGTGAGGTCTAGGGACAGCTTGGCTTTTTCGATGAGTTCATCAATGTGATCGTGAGTCATGATAAGGGGAGGTGATATCAACATGGTATCGTCCGTAGCTCGCATGACTAACCCATTGTTCACACAGATGTCCCTGCAGATAGTGCCTACTTTTCCAGGCTTGTAAAAGAACTCGATAGGGTTTTTGTTTTTTACCAATTCAAGTGCGCCAATGAAGCCGACACTTCTGGCTTCACCAACCAAGGGGTGCTGAGAGAGTTCCTGCCAACGTTTGTGTAAATAGGGACCAGTACTATTGGCAATATTTTCAATAATTTTTTCACTTTTCAATAACTTGATGTTCTCAATGGCAACAGCTGCAGCTACTGGATGGCCCGAATAGGTATAGCCATGGTTGAATTCTCCGCCATTATTTTTGATTACAGTAGCGACGCTGTCGTTAACAAGTAGACCGCCTATGGGTAGGTAGCCAGAGGATAATCCTTTCGCTATAGGCATAAGATCAGCAGCGATATGGAAGTAATTGGAGCCAAACCAACGACCTGTTCGGCCAAAGCCGCAAATGACTTCATCGGCCACTAGCAATATATCGTACTCTTTGCATATGCGATTAATCTCTGGCCAATAGCTTGCAGGTGGAATAATGACACCTCCTGCACCTTGGATGGGTTCGCCGATAAAGGCGGCCACATTCTCTGGTCCGAGTTGGTGAATTTTAATTTCAAGTTCACGAGCTTTAGCAATACCAAAGGCTTCTGGATCCAGGTCTCTGCCTTCTCGAAACCAATAGGGTTGATTGATGTGAACAATACCAGGAATGGGCAGTCCGCCTTGTTGATGCATAGGTTTCATGCCCCCAAGGCTGGCGGCAGCCATGGTCGATCCGTGATAGGCATTAAAACGACTGATAAAGATATTCTTCCTGGGTTGTCCCTTACTTGACCAGTAATGGCGTACCATACGAACAACAGTATCGTTGGCTTCAGAGCCGGAATTACAGAAAAAAACGTGATTAAAATTTGGTGGCGTTACTTGCGCTAATAATTCGGCTAGTTCGATAGTGGGTGGCGTCGAACATTGGAAAAAACTGTTGTAGTAGGGCAGCTCTTCCATTTGTCGTGAGGCCGCAGCGATCAGTTCTTTTCGACTATAACCCAGATTGACACACCAAAGACCGGCCATGGCATCTAAAATTTTTTGTCCTTTACTGTCCCAAAGATAAACACCTTCGGCTTTTTCGATAATTCGAATGCCTTTTTGGCTTAATTCCTTATTATCACTGAAAGGATGTAAGTGATGAGCTGCATCCTTTTGTTGCAGATGTTTGGTATGTAACTCCGACTCTTCGGACACAGTCACCTCCTACTTAGCCACCTTCCCCTAGTAAAAAGGATAGTCCAGGGACAAGTTATTCTTTAGTCGCTGAAGGAATAAGAAATGGTCGAATCTATTTAGTGACGTCTATACTAAGTAAGTCGAAGTGAATAATTATTGTGTGAATGACATGATGTTGAATCAGAGAGAGCAGGAACTCTTAGCGAAAAACTCTAGTGTAGAAAGTGTTGAACTATGGTTGCCTGATATTAATGGTTTAGTGCGTGGTAAACAAATACCCATATCGGAGTTGCAAAAAATATATGAGAACGGGGTGTGTTTGCCAGGTTCATTGTTTGGTACCGATATAACAGGTAATACGGTTGAGGGTACGGGTTTAGGGTTTGCTATTGGTGATAAAGATCACAACTGTTTTCCTGTGGACAATACATTGTATTTGCAGTCTTGGCGGGAGAATAAAATTGCACAATTACTTCTATCCATGTATTCAGAAACAGGAAGAGCGTTTGAGGTAAATCCAAGGCAGTTGCTAAAACGTGTACTTAAAAAGTATACGTCAAAAAAATTACAACCAGTTGTTGCCGTTGAATTGGAATTTTATCTTTTCCAGTTAGTAGATAATTCAAGATCTATACATCCGCCGATTAATCCTGTAACAGGAAAGCCTAGTCGGGATACTCAAGTTTATTATTTAGCTGATTTGGATGTAATATCGCCATTTATTAAAGCGGTAACAGAGCATTGTCAGGACTTACAGGTTCCAGTAGAGGCGATTGTTACTGAATATGCACCAGGTCAGTTTGAAATTAATCTTAAATATCGTAGTGATGTGATTCGCGCTTGTGATGATGCTATCTATTTAAAGCAGATAGTTAAAGCGGTAGCCAAAAAATATGGTTATGGTGCCACCTTTATGGCTAAACCTTATAGTGAACAATCAGGTAGTGGTATGCATATACATGCCAGTATTAAAGATATGGAGAATGGAAATATTTTTAGTGGACGAAATAAAAAGCCATCCAAATTATTAAAGAATGCGATTTCTGGTTTACAGCAGAGTTTTTACGATTTCATGCTGGTATTTGCGCCTCATGCAAATTCTTATCGACGGTTTCAGGAGGAAAATTTCGTTCCTATGACACCATGTTGGAGTTTAAATAATAGGACGGTAGCATTACGTATTCCTCTTAGTGATGGTGATAATCTTAGAATTGAACATAGGGTGTCAGGTGCAGATGCGAACCCCTATTTAGTTTGTGCTGCAGTATTGGCAGGTATGCTCTATGGTTTGGAACATAAGCTAGATGCGACGAAAGCAATAACAGGTAATGCTTATAGAAAAGTAGGCGATAGTATTTACTGGCAAAAATCGTTGGATGTCTTTAACAAGAGTCCTATTGTTAAAGAGTATTTTGGCGCTCGCTTTCAAAAGCACTTCTATTGCGTAAAACAAGAAGAGCAAAATAAGTTTAATCGGCATATATCACCGTTAGAGTATGAGTGGTATCTAAATCAGGTTTGAGTTAATAGTATTGTCGAAATGGTTTTTCATCAGGGTTTCTTAAAGTTTAATCCAGGTAGCCTTTAATTCAGTATATTTGTCTAGGGCATGTAGTGATTTATCTCTACCCGTTCCTGATTGTTTGTAACCACCAAAGGGTGCCGTCATATCACCGCCATCCCAGCAGTTAACCCAGACACTACCGGCTCTTAACTTTCTGGAGAACTGATGGGCACGACTAATATCTTTTGTCCATACCGCTGCAGCCAAACCATAAATAGATCCATTGGCTAAGCTCAGCGCTTGCTCCTCAGTGTCGAAGCTAATACACGAAAGAACCGGACCAAATACTTCGTTCTTTGCGATTGGCATATCATTAGTAACATTATCAAAGATGGTGGGAGCCATATAAAAACCACCGCTTTCATGCATAACCTGCTTGCCGCCAGTGCAAAGTTTTGCGCCATGTTTTTCACCGGAATTAATAGAGTTTAGTATCTTGCCTAGCTGTGTACTATCAACAATGGCACCCATAAAGGAGGATGGATCTAAAGGATGTCCTGGGTGCATGTTGGCAGATGAGGTCATAACTTTTTCGATAAAGGCTTCCTTGATTGTTGACTCAATCAATAATCGAGACGCGGCGGTACATACTTCACCTTGATTAAAGAAAATAGATGCAGCGGCCGATTCAGCTGCCGCATCAAGATCTGGTGCATCCGCAAAAATGATATTAGGGCTTTTCCCTCCACATTCAACGTAGGTACGTTTCATGTTTGATTGACCGGCCAATGCAATTAAACGTTTACCGGTTTGAGTGGAGCCGGTAAAAACCAAACCATCTACATCCGGATGACGTGCCAAGGGTTCACCCGCACTTGGTCCATCGCCAGGAATTACGTTTAGTACGCCTTTAGGTATTCCTGCCTCAGCAGCAAGTTCAGCCAGTCGTAAAGCGGATAAGGGGGATTTCTCGGAGGGTTTTAGAATGATGCAATTACCGGTAGCCAGCGCGGGTGCAATTTTCCATGTGGCCATTAAGAGCGGAAAGTTCCAGGGAACAATAGCAGCAATAACGCCTAAGGGTTCACGAGTAATTAGCCCTAATTCTGATGGCCCCGTTGGCGCAATCTCACCATATACTTTATCAATAGCCTCTGCATGCCAGCGCAAACAACGGATGGCGGCAGGAATATCAATTCGAGAACTATCGCCAATCGGTTTACCCATATCCAATGTTTCTAGTAGTGCAAGTTCCTCGCTATTTTTTTCCAACATTTCAGCAAATAGGAATAGTAATTTCTTACGGTCGGTGGGGGATAACTCAGACCAGTTCCCAGCATCGAATGCCGCTCTAGCTGATTTAACGGCATTGTTTACATCGACTTCATCGCAGTTGGCTACAGGGGTTAATAGCGAACCATCAATGGGGCTTATACAGTCAAAGGTTTCACCTGACACGGATGAACAATATTTACCATTGATGAACGCCTTGTTACGAAAGGCAATGGTATTTCGAAGTTGTTCCCAATAATGTTGATTATGAGCGTGTGTCACTGTGCTTTCTCAAATAGAAAAACAATAAATTCATAATCCAAATATAGGTGAATATGGGCGTATCTGTTTTTGTTTCTGTATCGATGAGAGGGAATAAGGCGGTTAGATGGGATCTGATCACCTAAGCGTAACTTTGTGAAAATGAGTGACTGAAACTATCCTATTAATGAGAACAGTTCTAAGAAAAGGGAATATAAACAATGTTTTTTAAGCCGTAGCTTAGTAGGGGCCGTATGAATCAGGAAGACATTCGACGCCGAACGCCAGAGGATTTAAATGCCTTCTGGATGCCCTTTACTGCTAACAGGCAATTTAAGAAAAAGCCTAGATTGTTTTCTTCTGCGAAGGGCATGTATTACACGACTACGGATAACCGTAAGGTACTTGATGCTTGCGCTGGCCTATGGTGTTGTAACTTGGGTCATGGTAATGAAGAAATTGAGCAAGCCGTCACCACACAACTTAAACAACTGGACTATGCACCAAGCTTCCAAATGGGACATCCACTCCCTTTTGTTTTAGCCAAGCGTTTAATCAGTTTGTGCCAAAATAATTTACAACAGGTATTTTTTACCAACTCAGGATCGGAAGCCGTAGATACGGCGCTTAAGATTGCGTTAGCCTATCATCAGCTGAATGGAAATCCAGAAAAGACTCGCCTTATAGGTAGAGAAAAATCGTATCACGGTGTTGGTTTTGGTGGGATTTCCGTCGGTGGAATGATTAATAACCGGAAAAATTTTGGTGGCTTGTTGCCAGACGTTGATCACTTACCTCATACCCTTGATGAGCAGCAACGGTTTTCGAAGGGGTTGCCGGAAAAAAATGGGGTTGAGTTGGCTAATGGATTAACGCAATTAGTACAAATGCATGGCGCATCAACTATTGCAGCTGTCATTGTTGAGCCTGTGTCTGGGTCAGCGGGTGTGGTTGTACCGCCAAAAGGGTATTTACAGCGACTGCGAGAAATTTGTGACCAGCATGATATTTTGCTGATCTTTGATGAGGTCATCACTGGGTTTGGGCGTTTGGGTGGGTTGACGGCTGCACAGCGATTTGACGTGAAAGCAGACATTATCACACTGGCAAAAGGATTAACTAATGGTTGTATTCCTATGGGTGCAGTATTGGTTGATGAAAAGATTTCAAAAGTTTTTATGAATGGAGATGAGGATTTAATCGAACTTTTTCATGGCTATACCTATT
>Ga0105348_1001736_pt1 | contig 14063 bp, 12 predicted proteins | sample EN8Hudsemesocosm_2_FD_83504 | JGI IMG/M metagenome (GOLD analysis project Ga0105348, IMG submission 83504) | Methane-oxidizing microbial communities from mesocosms in the Hudson Canyon - EN8C Hudson Canyon | ecosystem: Environmental > Aquatic > Marine > Cold seeps | place: Hudson Canyon... | reverse complement strand
TGTCACAATGACCCGTTTTATTAAACCCTTTAAATTCATTTGCGACTGAGAAAAAACTAAACAGAGTTAATACAAAAAATAAGTAAAACCTCAACATATTCATCCTTGCCAATTTAGATGTATTAGGAATTAAAAAAGCCAGAGTCTAGCTCTGGCTTTTTTAATTGTAGATAGTTTCAAAAAAATGTCAGCTCATGGCTTTTATTAACGTCTGAAGCGTCCTATTCTTCAACAATCTCTGCAGTTTCTAAGGACTTCAATAACGCGGAGGTTACACTGTCTGATGACATCACTGCCGCTGCTGGTTTTTCTACGGTCGTCTTTATATTCACTGTAGAAAGCTGGGCTCTATATCCTGCTTCCTGTTCTTTGGTAAAACAACTTTCAACATACCCCAATTTACAGCGTTCCCTCGCAATTTCACTGACCCACCAGTTCATTTTAGTTTCAATCATTTGCTCACCCCAAGCGCCTTCTTTTAACGCCGACAATGATCGTTCTGCTCTTTCTATTTGAGGGTTAAACACATTATTGGCAATCCGAATGCCTTGATACTTTCTCTTTCTCGCTATATTTACGCCATGCCCCTGCCGCGAAACATACTGGGCAGCAAGCCGGTTTTTATGTTCTTTATGCTGGGTAATCAAACCTTCTAGTGTTTGCCGTTCAACATCTTCAGCAAAAGATCCAGCTGGTACAGGTAGCCCCAGACGATAATCATAATCCGAGACCGCACTACTGCCCGGTAAATTACAGTCATACCCTAAGCTTTCCATACACTTCGAGGCTAGCTGATTCAACGCAGCTAGCCGTTGCTTTATTTGATCCCGTGTATCTTTTACCGATTCACGATCAGCGCTATTATTCGTCACATAAGCATCGGGGTAATCAACAATATGGCTAACAGCTTCATGCAAAGAACTTAACCTCACGTAATCAATCGCCAATTTCTGCAAACCATCATCATTCACCGGTAGCACCACATCTTCGGGCCAATTCGATAATGAATCATAACGCTGCAGGGTAATGACTAACGGTTTTGGCGATATAGCGGCTTGCTCAGATAACCCCTCCAACATTGTTACCAGAGACGAACTTTCTTGTCCTTTTACAGGCACCCCTTGTCCATCAGCACCTTGATATTGAAACTTAACTCCCTCTTTCACTTCATAATCATTTAAAACCGTCGTAAAACCCTCACTAAACAACCGTGATCCAGGCGTCTCAGCAAGTGAACGGACAAGTGCATCTCTCTCACTTGCGGTCTTAGTATCAAAACCAAATAAAACCGTTGCTTGTGCTCCGTGTTGAACACTTGATACGAAACTATCACCACATGCATCGTAAAATGCTCTTGGGTTTTGTTTCAATAACGATACATATTTAGAGGATAACTGAAGCGTTGGACTATCATCTTTCTCGGTCGTACGAACATCGTACTCGCCCACTTTAACCATGTTCACCAATTCACGAGATAAGGACTGCTGGCCTAGAGGTACAGCCACCTCGGCAGTATCTTTAACAAAAGCCTGCCCGATAACATGAGTCCCCAAAGCTAATAACTGAGAGTTCATGACAAAATCAGTAAGCGTAGATTTTTTCTGCTTGGTACTAAAAACCTGTACAGGAGCTAAACCTAGAGCTTTAGTTGCAGTTTCCTTATCTAGCACTCGTGTCATTTTCAACGATTCGTGCTGCAAGGGAACATTTATCGCATTATAAGTAACGCAACTTTCTGTGGTTTGTAAGTCCGACATCAATTGCCACCCCTGCGCCAAAGAAACACCTTGGCGAGGGATAAAAGACTGAGTTACCGGTGCAGGTCCCTTTTCCTCAATCACAGCAGGAACAGGTATATTCTTATTTTTTAACAGTCCACAACCTGTGCTTATAGCGGCCACAACAATGGAAATGGTTGCCAATCCAAGAGAACTACGCATGAAATCACCTTTTTATTCTAGTCTCTAATTATTCTTACATCGGCACGCCAAAAGCCTTCTAGACACAAGGAAGCAGCCATCCAAAATAATATTTATTCTTATTAATCAGTAAGTTATGTGGTTTATCGAGTTATTCGAGACAAATCAATATTCAATACTAACCGAAGATACCGCCAGTGCCTAGGTGAAGCACGCCTATTCCATATTTCCTTGATTCTGGCGAACAAAAGAGTATTTTTAGCGGTCTCTTTACACGAACCACCCGCCAGCAAGAATCAAAAACAACTAAACGGAGTGATCAATGAGCTTTACGCGGAATTTTGGCGTAGTTATCAGCATTATAACTATTCTTGGGCTACTCACTGCCTGCAATGAAACACCCCTATCTAGCAAAGACCAACTCCAACAAGGCATCAGCAAAAGCCCCAATGACAATCGAGAGTATTCATCTCTTACCTTGGACAACAAACTACGAGTCATCCTTATATCAGATCCAAATACCGACAAATCAGCAGCAGCTCTTGATGTTTTCACTGGTAGCATGAGTGACCCCAAAGAACGCCTGGGCCTCGCACATTTTCTAGAGCATATGCTATTTTTAGGCACAGAAAAATACCCCGAATCCAGTGAGTATCAGACCTTTATCAAGACTCATGGCGGCAGTCATAATGCCTACACATCTCCAGAACACACAAACTATTTCTTTGACATTGACCCGACACAGCTAGAACCAGCACTTGACCGGTTTGCACAATTTTTTGTAGCACCACTATTGGATGATAAGTATGTAGACAGAGAAAAGAATGCTGTTCATTCTGAATATGAAATGCGTAAGAAAGATGAAGGCCGCAGAGTTCAAGCTGTAAAAAAACAACTATTAAATCCAGACCATCCATACAGCCAATTTGCAATTGGCTCTCTAGACACCTTGGCCGACACGGAAAGCTCAAGCACCAAGGATAAGCTAATTCAGTTTTACAACACCCATTATTCTGCCAACATAATGACCGTAGTGATACTCGGTAAAGAACCTCTAGAAACGCTTAAAGAATTGGCCGTTGATAAATTCAGTAACATCAAAAACCAAGAGGCTACGCCACTAACAACTGAAGCACCTATTTACACAGAAAATTCACTACCCAAACAACTTCATATTTCACCATTAAAAGATACTAGGCTACTAACAATTACTTATCCTGTACCACCTGTACATAGATATTACCTAACAAAACCACATCATTACATTAGCAATCTTATTGGACATGAAGGACCAGGGAGCTTACTTTCAGCCCTAAAAGAAAAAGGATGGTGCGATGCGCTTAGCGCAGGAATGGGTGTTAATCATGAGGATTTTGCCACCTTTGAAATCAAGATGAGTTTAACTGAAGCTGGATTAGAAAACACAGACCATATTATCGCTCTGCTCTATGAATATGTAGATTTATTGAAACGAGAAGGCATTCAGCAATGGATATTCGACGAACAAAAACAAATAGCTGAAATTCACTTTAACTTTCAAGAAAAATCCCCTCCAATGTCCTATGTAAGTACATTGGCAAGAAGAGCCCAACTATACCCACTGCAAGATGTGCTTTCAGCACCCTACGTCATGAGCAAATTCGACAGTAAAATAATTAGAAACTACCTTGATAAAATTATCCCCGAAAACTCCTTAGTAACCTTAATTGCCAAAAATGTAGAAACTGATAAGGAAGAGTCATTTTTTAACACACCATACAAAGTTGAATCTGTAAGCCCGGAATCATTAGTTTCTTGGAAAACTCAAACACTGGAACACAACCTTCATTTGCCAGCGCCCAACAAATTCATACCTGAAAATTTAGCATTAAGAGAACTCGAACCTGACTCAACTACTCCTATTCTTGTCACGAAGAACAGCTCATTGTCAATCTGGTCAAAACAAGACCACGATTTTCTAATTCCCCGCACAGGGATATTTATTAATCTTGAATCAAAGAACACCTATACGAGCCCCAAAAATGCCGTATTGACTAAACTTTTTGCCCGCCAAATCAATGAACAATTAAATGAATTTGGTTATCCTGCATACTTAGCAGGACTAAACTATGGCATATCCATGACCCGTGAAGGCCTACTAGTTTCAATTTCCGGCTACAGCGACAAACAAGACACTCTCCTCAAAGAAATCCTTCACGCCATCAAAAAGCCAGCATTTAATAAAAACATGCTCTCTATATTTAAAGACGAATTAAAAAGATCATGGTCTAACCGAAGCAAAGACAAACCCTTCGAACAGACTTTACGTGAAGCCACCCAGCTATTACTCGATCCATTTTGGACTGAGCAAGAACAAATTTCCGCATTAGAAAAGATAACTTTATCTGACCTAGAATCTTTTTATACAGTACTGCTAGATGACTTAAAAATACGTATGCTATGTCACGGTAATATCACAGAAAAAGAATGCAGCAATCTTTCAAAAACCGTTAACACTGCTCTCCTTGAGCAAGCAACCACTCATGAAGGCGCGCCGGAACGTTTACTCGTTAAACTTAGCGATGAACAAAAAGTGAGCCGGAAATTGGAAATCGACCATAACGATTCAGCAATCAATTACTATTTTCAGTCAAAAAATCAAGACATGACTAACCGAGCTATGTTTTCCATTCTTGCTCACACTATTCAGCCTGTTTTCTATAATAAATTAAGAACAGAGCTGCAGCTGGGATATGCAGTCTTCTCCTCACCGATGGAATACTTAAGAACTCCTGGCATTGGTTTCATACTACAATCGCCAGTAGCTGAGCCATCTGAGCTACTATTTCATATTTCGTCTTTCTTAAAGGAGTTTGAACAACAACTTAAGGAGATGGATTCAGAGGAATTTGAAAAACAAAAAGAAGGGCTTTTAACCAAGGTTCTTGAAGAGCATAAAAACCTGAAGGAAAGATCGTATTCCTACTGGGGGCAAATCATGAATCGATATTACCAATTTGATGCTAAAGACAAGCTAGCTGAGAAAATCAAATTGATCAGTAAGGATGAATTTATTGCTTTTTACCAAGACAATATTACCGCATCAAACACAGGCACATTAATAACCTATGCAGTGGGAAATGAAAAGCAGGATTCTTTTCCAAGCAAACCTTGGGAGCAAGATGAAATACCATCTCACGCTGCCTTCAAAGCAGAAGGATCAAGCTTTTCTTTACACCCCTTCTCCCTCTAAGAAAAAAGCCCTAGCTTTTATGTTTTAAAGGCTAGGGCTTCTAAATGCCAGAACTTCCAATACCACCGGTAATGTGTTCACTGATTCAACAACAAACGCTCAATCAATTCCCTAGGCCACCTGTGCTTGCTGATTCACAATCGAAAGCTTTTTAAGTAATGATGATACGGTACCCGGCACAACCATTTCATAAGCGGGCCCGCCCATATCAATTAGCAATGAGGTCACATGCAAATTACTCAACAGTAATCGGGCAAATTGTAGCCCCATTCGCGGAGTCCTCACATGTTGAACCACATCCCACTCAGGGATGACATTCAGACTACCTTTCTCTACTGCAGCGAACTTATAAAGCTTATATTTAGGATTACGAGAGTCCTTGACCAAGGCGTCGGCAATATGAGGAATTATAAGCTGTAATCTTTTAGTTAAGACTTCGTCCATATGGAAACCTCCAGCCACATCGTAACGACCGATAACGCCACTATCAGCCAACTGACGACTGTAGTCTTCTCGCGACATATATCCTTCTTCCGATGATGGTTTTTGGTTAGAAACCAAAAACAATTCACCAACTAGTCCTTTTTCAATCATTACAGCCTCTGCATCATCACAAGGTATACATACAGTATATTTTTAGCACATAGTGATAACAAAGTGAAACACTTGGCCAGAAAATGTCTACTGGTTCACATAAGACTCAAGTAAGCACAAACTAACACCCTGTAACCAACTGTTTTTCATACTCTTTTAGATTACTCAAGATGGATTTATTACGCTCAGATAGCCCCTCCGATTGCTCTAATTCCGTAATTCGTGCAGTAAAATCTGCGTTAGATAGATTAGTCGCCAGATCGTCCCCCACTATCCGCTTCATGCGGTATTCATCCCAACGGCCTCTTTCCGTATCACTTAAGGAATCTAGGTAGTTTCGCGCTCTATATCGAAATAACATAGCTGACAATCGAACATCATCAAACGTAGGGTGTAGCTCGGACAACTCTGCAACACTAGTCCGCCTTATCTGTTGCATAAGACCCTTATCATGAGCGGAAAAAAAACCTCCGCTATACAGCATAAGGTCTGGGTCTGTGGGTGCGTCCGTATAATCCTGATTAAATGCTTCTGCAACTTTCGCAGAAATAGTACGGATATTATTTTGAATCACCGTACTATTTACCATACAACTCTCAACATCTATCGATAGCCGCTCTGCATCCGCCGGCCGTAATGTATTCAAGGGAACAACGATTGGACAGCGATTTACATGAACCAGCTTTAGAGGAATCCGCATTTCACCGCTCTTAAGATCCGAAACCTTAGTAAAAATACGTCGATAAATGTCCTCAGCACTTAGGTCAATTAAATCTGAAGGTTGTTGCGATAAATCATATACGGCAACCGCATTCTTATTAGTGGGATGACAAACAATTGGCAGAATAATAGCCAGACATCCTTTCTCTGCTGGATACATTCCCGACACATGTATAACTGGCTGCGCTAATTCCGGATTTAACTTTGCCTGTAATTTTTTCTTATCTCTAAATGAATATACATAGTCAAATAAGCGAGGCTGTTTTTGCTTAATAAGCTTTGCCATTTCTATAGTTGCCCTAACATCTGATACCGCGTCATGCGCCTGCGCATGAACAATTCCATTGGCTGCCGTAAGTTGCTCTAATTTAAAGTTTGGCTTGCCATCAGGATGATCAGGCCAACGTATACCTTCCGGTCTTAGCGCTCTCGTCAATCGCACCATATCGATAAGGTCCCAACGTGAATTCCCATTTCTCCATTCACGCTCATAGGGATCATAGAAATTACGATATAAGGTATTGCGTGTTACCTCATCATCAAAACGCAGACTGTTATACCCAACAACACATGTATTTGGCTGCATTAATTCAGCATGTATTTTTTTTATAAATTCGGCTTCTACAACCCCCTTATTTATCGCATCTTGTGGGGTAATACCCGTAATCAAACATGCATCAGGGTGAGGCAGGAAATCATTGGCAGGTCTACAGTAAACCTCCAGAGGCTCACCAATCTCATTAAAATCAAAATCTGTGCGAATTCCTGCAAATTGAGCAGGCCTATCTCTCGCGGGATCGGTACCAAATGTTTCATAGTCGTGCCAATAGAAACTCCCTTTGTTACTCATCGCTCCATTCCTCCTTCTCTCCAATAGAACTGTTTGGACCTTTCTGGTACTTGGGGCTATGGTAGGATAAGCCATTTGATAAATACAGTCGGATCTTTTACTTGTGAGCAGCTTAAATATTTTGGTCGTTGATGATGCCTCCTTTATAAGGGACATGATAAAAAAAGCTGTGCGCAATGCCTTCCCAAGTAGCACGCTCCATGACGCTGCGAATGGACGTAAGGCCCAATTAATTCTTAACAAAATGCCCTTTGACTTGGTACTTTGCGATTGGGAGATGCCAGAAATGAGCGGCCACGAACTACTCCAGTGGATGCGAAGCAATGAGGGTACTCAAAAAACACCTTTCGTGATGATATCCAGTCGCTCAGATAAGGAGTACGTAATCCAAGCTGTACAAGCCGGTGTTTCAGACTATCTCGGCAAGCCTTTTTCAAATGAACAATTAATTGCAAAGGTTAAAAAAGTTCTCGCCAAATCAGGAAAGTTAAAACAAGCCGTATCTGCACCCAAATCTCAAGGCTCAGCTTTTGGTTCAATAGATGTATTAACTAAAGGTAGCGCTAGCAGCAAGGCTACGACACCCAAAAATCAAAATTCGGCATTCGGCTCGGTGGACGTTCTTACCAAGGGCAATACTTCCACGCCACAAAAAATAGCAAAACCAGCGCCATCGAAACGCGCCTCTTTTAAAGGAAAAGCAAATCTCCGGTTCAGTGATTTTTCAACAAGTGGTTTAATAAAAGAACTGACCCTAAAAAAATTAGTGGCCATTATTCCTTGCAAGGCAGGCACACCTAAAATACTTGATCAAGCTGTTATAGATATTGAACACGAAGCTAAAGAAGATGTTGCACGCATCAACGGATTCGTACACACACTGCAAAGTGCAGACAATACCATGACCTCTGAGTACTTAACGCTTGTCATTAATTTTGTGGATAAAGACCCTCAAAAACTAGAACAATTATCAAAATTTATTTCGTCTATATAAATAGTTAACAAAATAGCAACTATACTGACGCTACTAATAAGACTCTAACTCAGTTAATGCCTGCTTCGATGTATCTAACACCTGGTACAGTTCACCAAACAGTTTGGATAGCTTGTGATTGGGAAATGCATACACTACAGGCTTGCACAACTGGTGAGACTCTCTCATCTTAACTGATGTAGTAAGGTACACCGGTAGAATAGGTAACCCTTCTTCAATGAGTGACGCTATAAGTGCTCTCGGGTGGCGCGCTTGTGCATGGTAGTGATTGGCAATAATACCTTCAATATGTAATTTCTGATTATGATCTTCTTTAATTTCTTGTATTGCCTCCATAATAAAATACATGGCTTCCACACTAAAGGCATCACAATCGAAAGGGATTAGACAGGAGTCGGTCGCGATCAGTGCTGAGCGGGTATAAAAATTTAGTGCTGGAGGCGTATCAATAAAGATACGATCATAACTGCCTGACAATGACTCAAGCGCATCCCGTAACTTGTAGATTTTATAGCGAGATTCTAATTTGTGCTCCAAATCACCCAATAGCGGACTGGAAGGTAATAGATCCAAATTTGAGAAAGGCGTTTTATAAACTAGATCTGCTATCTGTTTTTTATCGAAAGAGAAGTTAAGCGTTTGATCAAAAAATGTGGCTATAGTGTCGCGTAAATCAGCGGAAGGCTTCCCTAACAGGTAATGGGTACTATTACCTTGAGGATCCAAATCAACGACTAACGTTCTTTGTCCTTGCTGAGCGCTGACAGCGGCCAAATTACAGGTAATACTCGATTTCCCTACACCACCTTTACGATTAAAAATTACTCGAAGCATTACTTCCTCCTTATTATTGTTCTTATCTAGACAAATTCGCGCTCAGGACAACCTAACAACGCCTATTACACCAGTAAATAAGCATCACATCCATTGACCTATTTCCTGAATTTACCGGGAATCAACATAAACGTTAACGGGTCAAGAATGCATCCATGCGCTCAATGGCACCTAGTAAGACGCTTTCATTAGTCAACCCCATTCCCCTGAAACTCTCTTCAGCCATTGGTGTTATCGCACATGACGATGGTAGATCTGCACCTGATTCAATGAGAACAACTAGTCGTCTTATAAAGACGAACTGCAACCACTGAGAAAACCTTAGCGTATCGATACAAAAGGGCTCTGTACTTTGTAGTGCCTGGGCACTAGGATCTTGTTTCTCCCACAAACCAGCCACACGTAGTTGAGCCTCAATTTCAAGAACTATTTGCGCACACTCTGCATGTATTGACACGACAGTATTCTATACAATGAAAAGCTGCATTTTATAACACAGCCAGAATATCGAGTATATGAAAGACAAAAGCCTATCCCACTATAACGAAGTAACAGCCTATATAACGAAGGATAAGTCTGAAATCAGAGAACTGATGCATCCCAGCACCCATGATTGCAACAATTCCAGCCTAGCAGAAGCACGAGTACCAATAGGTGCCACGACGTTGCTACACCTACATCATGAAAGCGAAGAAGTTTACTATGTAATCCAAGGCGAAGGTAAAATGCATTTGAATACTGACTCCTTCCCATTAACTAAAGGAGACTCTCTCTGTATCAAACCGGGCACACCTCATAGAATTACAAATATAGGTGACTGTGAATTAAGGATATTGTGCATATGCAGCCCTGCATACCAACACGAAGACACCCTGTTGCTCGAAGAAGGTTCTTGAAAAATAATTTCCTACGGGATTTTGGTGATAGGGTCTATTACCAAAGAGTAAGCTGTTTATGCTGTAAAGTTCGCTCTTTAAATCTAACGCCTATACCCAACAAACGAATTGCACTGGAACGCCTTACCATAGCTTCAGCCAATAGAGGCTCATAGCTATCACTACCTAAATCAGATTTAGCACTTCGCTCTATTGTCGTTTGCACGAAATCTGAATATTTAAGTTTTAATACGATTTTACTAACAGGCCTATTTTCTTCTTTCTGACTAATCCGTAGATCTAACCGCTCCCAAAGCAACTTTAGTTCTGCCGAAATCAGTGCTTGATCCGATATATCCTGATCAAAAGTACGCTCCACACTAATCGATTTTCTTTCACGCTCTGTTTTTACAGGGCGATTATCATTCCCACGTGCTAGTTCATACAAACGAGAACCAAACTGGCCAAACCGTCTATGCAGATCAACCAAAGAAAATTCTTTTAAATCTCCACAGGTTTCAATACCCATGGATAACATTTTACTCGCCGTAACCTTTCCAACTCCAAATAGTTTTGATACCGGAAGCTTAATCAAAAATTGATCAATATCATCAGGCCGAACTACAAATAGTCCATTAGGCTTATTCCAATCACTCGCAATCTTGGCAAGAAATTTATTAGGGGCTATACCAGCGGAAGCCGTAATATTAATCTCATTCTTAATTTCAGATCTAATGCGTTGCGCGATTAAGGTAGCACTTCCTTGACACTGCAAACTATCACTCACATCTAGGTAGGCTTCATCAAGGGATAGTGGTTCAATTAAATCTGTATATCGTTGAAATATTGAATGTATTTGACTTGATACTAGTTGGTATTTTTTGATATCAGGTGTAATAAACCTGAGATCAGGACATAGCTTTTGCGCTCGAGACGACGGCATCGCGGAATGAACACCATACTTTCGCGCCTCATAATTACAAGCCGCTACCACCCCCCGCTTACCAGGCAGCCCACCTACAACAACCGGTAATCCCAAAAGAGCTGAATTATCTCGAACTTCCACGGCGGCATAAAAGCAGTCACAATCAATATGGATAATTTTTCGGTTAGGTATATCTGCCACGAATACTAATGGGTCGCAATAAGTTAACTTTCAAACCCAATATGGCTAGCGTAGTCACGCATACAACGCAGCACATCTCGACGACTAATTTGCCCTACTAACACACCGTGATCATCAACTACCGGTAAGCGCCGTCTATTTTTCCCAATAAACATCTCTGCCACCGCAATCATATCTTCACTAGGAGAAATGGTGGTTAACTCTTTTGTCATGAAATCACCTACCTTTCCACCAACTTCATCATAGTAACTACCACTTAGAATACTCTTTAGACAATCTAGTTCTGACAATAGACCCAGCACATGATTATCACCATCAACGACAGGCGCACCCGATATATTATTATTGAGTAACTGCTTGATAGCATCAAACAGATCTGTCTCTGGTGTAAATACAACCAACTGACGGGTCATATAATCACTAACTTTGATAGAGCGAAGCATGGATTACAATTCCTTAAACTGTAAGAGAGTTTGGAGCATGACATACAAAATTAAAGAATAATAGTAACGAGGAACTCTATGGCAAGGGCAAATCTATATCGAAACGAATACCTCCACCGACAGCACTATTACATTCAATACTGCCCGATAACACCTGAGTAATTAGATTATAAACAACATGAGTACCCAATCCACTACCACCCAAACCACGCTTAGTGGTGAAAAAAGGTTCAAAGATTTTATCCCTAACATCCTCAGTAACACCCACCCCATCATCCTGATAAACAAATAGAATCCGACTCCCTTGAACCCGTACATCAATATTTATATGCCCATTTTCTATACCATCAAAACCGTGAATTAGAGAATTAACAACGAAATTTGTAACAATTTGAGAAAATGCTCCAGGGAAACTATCTATAACCAAGTCTTCAGGGCAAGTAACCCTAACTTCATGCTTAGTCTTTTTAAGCTTTGGTCGCAGAGATATGAGGATTTCATCTATGTATTCACTTAAATTAAAGCGTCGCTTAATCTCACTAGATTGATCGACCGCGACCTGCTTAAAACCTTGTATTAATTCTGCTGCACGATTTAAATTAGCGAATATAATCTGACCACTCTCTTGAGCTGTAGATAAATAGTTTTCCAAGTCAGGCCGAGTCATTTGACCATCTATGTATTGTTTTTTCAATTCTTCCAGTTTCTGCTGCAAATGTGAAGATGCTGTAACTCCAATACCTATTGGCGTGTTAATCTCATGAGCCACACCAGCCACCAGCCCACCCAATGAAGCCATTTTCTCACTTTGCACCAACTGACTCTGTGCATTTTGCAAGTCTTCTAATGCGTTACGTAAACCCTTATTAGTTTGTTCAAGCTGTTTTGTTCGCGCCTCAACCTTTATTTCTAAACTCTCGTTGAGTTCACGAATTTTTCGTTCCACATTCTCACGCATCGAATCATGCTTCTGCACAGTATCAAGCATGCTATTAAAAGAATCCGTCAAGGTCCCCATTTCATCATCAGATATTTTGGCAGCTCGCACTGAAAAATCATTATTCTGCGTCACAATCACCGTAGTTTCTATCAACTTATTTACTGGTCGAATTAATATTTGCTGAAACTTAGCTGAGATAACTAAAGCAAAAACTAACGCAAGCACCATAACCAAACAAAAAATTCCTAATGAGCGATAAAAATGCTCGGTCAATTCTGCTGTGGAAATTTCAAGATATACAACCCCAATGGTTTCGCCATCCAGAACCACAGGCCTATATACCTTCACCAGATCAGCATCTATGATTTCTGCGTTAAAAGGCACTTCGTCAACAGGACTAACAGTACTCGAAGATTCAGAATAGCTAGCAAACAAAACCAAGTTGCTATCGCTTCCTTCAACAACACGATAAACATGAGCAGCATTAAATCCAGGCTCTAAAGCTAACGTTTGCAGAAGTCGCTCAACAGTTCCCGCCTCTTCAAAAACTAAAGCAGCTGTGCTATTTGCACCCACAATTTTTGCATAGACAGATGCCTCATCTACCAAGTTTTGGCGTTTTATATAAACGTCATAATTTAATAATGCAACGGCTGCTAATAGCAGAGCGAGCGCACTCACCAAGATGGCATGTATAACTAATTTGGTTCGAAAAGAAATACTGGACAGCCAACCAGAAGCTGAAGATTTACGTTCAATCGTAGAATCTCTGCGCGCTATTTCATTTTTATTTTCTAACAATTGCTCATTCATTTATTTGAACTCTTCGCAAACATTAGCAAGGTCGCTTCGATTTGCACGCCACTTCGAGACAACGCTTCTTTATTAACATAAAAAACAACACGCTGCCCCTCAATAGCAAGATTAACGATACTATTTACGCCCAAAGTTTCCCGTGTATCACCAACCAATAGTGCATGATTATCGATAGCCCAATCAAAAACCACTGACTGCTGTTTCTGATCAAGTTCTTTTACGTACAACAAATTACAGCCTGTTAACTTCAGGCCTACTGACTCGGCATTATTATTTTCCAACTGTATGAGACGAATCGTTATAATTCGCCCCCGTGATTGCCTCTGTTTTGTCCCCAGAAGAAGCACTTTATTAAGTTGTTCATCCGTATCTACGAGGCAAATTTGAATATCAGAGGTTTCGGAAGGAAATACAGAATCAGGCCATATTACAAACTTAGAGAATTTGTAAATATAGGCTGCTTTAACCACTGCTATCTTTTCAGCATCCAAACGAGCCCCCTGTGCAGAGGCAATAAAAAAAGTAATCAGCGGTATTAGAAGAATAAACCTGATCAAGGTCACCAAACGACCATCCCTAGCCAACCCCAGTAAACTAGAGTGCTCATATCTAACTACCAATTGCGCAAGGCATTATTAATTGTAGTATAGCTAACGATAATAAGATGGCGATGAACCTGTTGTTTTACTTATTTGAATCTAGGCCCGCCCACAGGGGCGG
>Ga0105348_1001733_pt1 | contig 14078 bp, 7 predicted proteins | sample EN8Hudsemesocosm_2_FD_83504 | JGI IMG/M metagenome (GOLD analysis project Ga0105348, IMG submission 83504) | Methane-oxidizing microbial communities from mesocosms in the Hudson Canyon - EN8C Hudson Canyon | ecosystem: Environmental > Aquatic > Marine > Cold seeps | place: Hudson Canyon... | reverse complement strand
TACGGAACAGTTGGCAGCAAAAAGCAATGTTAAACCTGATTTAAATCGGCCGAAGGAGTTTTTGGAGCAGTTCAATATAGAAAGCATCTCTTTGGTTGGATCGATTGCAAGGTTTGATGACAAACTTTTTGCGTTACTTAGAGATAGTGATGGTGGTGTTCATCGATTGGATAAAGGTAATTATCTTGGTCGTAATCATGGTCGAGTTGTAGATGTGGTTGCCGATAAAATCGAAATTATCGAAATTGTGCCGAATGGACAGGGTGGTTGGATTGAGCGTCCGCGGGTTATTCAGGTTGCTAGTGGCGATGATAGCCAGTGATGATGGAGATCAAGCTTATGTGTATTGAAGAGTCTAAAGTAAGGAAAGGTGTCATGTTGAATCGCTGTAAGGTGCTTGTATCTGCATTATTGATTGTTTGTTTTTCGGAACTGGTTGGCGCTGTTACTCTTCAAGATGTACATTTTTCTACGCTTGCGGGCGATAAGACGTCTATCCGCTTCGACTTTGATGGTGTTCCACCTAGTCCAGCGGGGTATACAATTGAGCAGCCGGCTAGAATTGCGTTAGATATGAAGGGTGTTAAGAATGGTTTGTCTAAAAAGAGACATAGTTTAGGCGTTGGTAATACACGTAGTGTAATGGTTGTTGAGAGTGATAATCGCACCCGTGTGATTGTTAATCTTGTTGAGCTAGTTCCGTATAGCTCCAGAATAGACGGTAATAGTCTTTACGTGGTGGTTGGTGATGCTGTAAACGCGAATCAGGCGCCGATGAGTAAGCCTAGTGTCAGCTCCGTTGATGTTGTTTCTCAGAATGCTGTAGCGAGCATTGCTAATGTGGATTTTCGTCGGGGTGATGACGGAGGAGGGCAAGTCCTAATCGAGCTGTCAGATCCTAGTATCCAGGTAAATCTGTATGAAGAGGGTAAAACCATAAAGGCAGAGTTTGCTAAGACTGTTTTGCCCGAATCATTGCTTAGGCGATTAGATGTAAAGGATTTTGCTACACCTGTCCAGGTGATTGATACCTTAAACGACTCGGAAAAGACTACGATTGTTATCGAGGCGGATGGTCAGTACGACTATCTTGCCTATCAAGCAGATAATTTATTTACGATAAATGTTAAGCCTTTGACAGGTAATGAAATTGATTTGAAGCGAGCTGCATTTTTGTACACTGGAGAGAAGCTGTCACTGAACTTCCAAGATATTGAAGTGCGCTCCGTATTACAGTTAATTGCTGATTTCACCGGAAATAATCTTGTGACTAGCGACGCGGTAGAGGGTCGTATTACCTTGCGTTTGCAAAATGTGCCTTGGGATCAAGCGTTGGACTTAATTCTTAAAACAAAAGGGTTGGGTAAGCGTAAAGTCGGTAATGTAATGATGGTTGCGCCTGCTGCTGAAATTGCAGCACGCGAGAAGTTGGAGTTAGAAACTAATCAGCAAGTGGCGGAGTTGGCGCCATTGCAAACAGAATATATATCCATACGTTACGCCGATGCAGAGGAGCTTGCAGGTTTATTTTCTTCTGGTGGGGAGGAAGGGGCTGGGATTTTATCTGAGCGTGGCAGCGCTATTGTGGATCCTCGTACAAACACAATACTGCTAACTGAAACCGCAGAGAAAGTCGAAGAAATACGCCGAGTAATAAATGCCCTTGATGTGCCTATTCGTCAAGTCATGATTGAAGCAAGGATTGTGGTAGCGAATACGGATTTTTCTGAAGCGTTGGGTGTAAGGTGGGGTGGCAGTAAAGAAAAAGACTGGAGGAATAATAATACGGCTTATTTCGGTGCTAGTGCGGACAATATCTCTTCTACGGGAGTGACTGATGCTTTGGTTGTTGATCTAGGGGTTACTGGTGCACCGTCTTCGTTTGCTATAGGCTTTTCTGATGGTACGGATTTTATTGAAGCTGAGTTATCGGCGCTTGAAAGTGATGGGTTGGGTGAAATTATTTCGCAGCCAAAATTGATTACTTCCGATCAGACTGCTGCTCGTATCGAGGTTGGTACAGAAATTCCTTATCTGGAGGCATCTTCTAGCGGCGCCGCAACGGTTTCTTTTAAAGACGCTGTGCTTTCTCTTGAAGTAACACCTAATATTACACCTGATGATCAAGTGATTTTGCAGGTACAGGTAAATAAGGATGATGTTGGTGAGATTTTTGCTGGTGTTCCTTCCATTGATACTACAGAGATACAAACAGAGGTGCTTATCGCTAATGGCGAAACCGTAGTTTTGGGTGGTGTTTATGAGGATTCGGTTTCTCAGACGATTAGTAAGACGCCACTATTGGGTGATATTCCTTATCTAGGTAGGTTCTTCAGAAATGAATCAAGTGAAATTAGTAAGCAAGAAGTACTGATCTTCATTACCCCTAGAATTATCAAGGACACGCTAACCGTCAGGTAGTAAGTTAGTTGATGCCAAGTAAAAACGTATTTCTCATAGGCCCGATGGGAGCTGGAAAAAGCACCATCGGGCGTTTGCTTTCCGGTGAGCTTAAAGTTCCCTTTAAAGATTCAGATAAGGAAATTGAAGAGCGCACGGGCGCTGATATTCCTTGGATTTTTGATGTTGAGGGTGAAGGAGGGTTTAGGGAGCGTGAGCAAGCCGTCATCGATGATCTAAGTAATATGTCTGGAATTATACTTGCCACTGGTGGCGGTGCCATATTAAGACAGGACAACAGGACTGCGCTATCAGAGCGAGGTACGGTTGTTTATTTAAAGACCTCAGTAGAGCAGCAGTTGGAACGTACAGGTCGAGATAAAAATAGGCCTTTGCTGCAAACGGATGACCCGCGCCAAACTCTTACGGATCTATTAGCTGAGCGGGATCCCTTATATTTAGAAATTGCGGATATCGTCGCGTTAACTGATCGACGTCCTCCTAAGTCTGTTGTTAAAGAGATTTTAGATTTCTTGGGATGTTGATCTTTGCTGGGTGCACCTTGTAATTTGAGTTAAAATATCGCGACTTGAATGGGGGTGAATGTGCAGACTTTAACAGTAGACTTAGGTAGTAGAAGTTATCCAATTTATATCGGAGCAGATCTGCTCTCGCAAACTGATCTCATCAGTCAGCATATTTCTGGCAATCAGGTTTGCGTTGTCACCAATGAAACTATAGCCCCCTTATACCTCGATAAGATTACATCTTTCCTGAAAAATTACGCTGTTACAACAGTAGTTTTGCCTGATGGTGAGAGTTATAAGACGCTACAGACTGTTAACCAGATATTTGATGCCTTGCTTGAAGATCGTCATAACCGAACCACAACATTGATTGCGTTAGGGGGAGGGGTTGTGGGTGATATGACTGGTTTTGCAGCTGCTAGTTATCAGCGAGGTGTTAACTTTATTCAAGTGCCGACTACCTTACTGTCACAGGTAGACTCTTCAGTGGGGGGGAAAACTGGTGTAAATCACCCTTTGGGTAAAAACATGATAGGTGCCTTCTATCAGCCAAAGGCAGTTATTGCAGATATCAGAACCTTTTCAACGTTACCTGATCGTGAATTTGCAGCAGGGATTGCTGAAGTCGTTAAATATGGGCTAATTTGTGATGCACCTTTTTACGAATGGTTGCTGAATAATATCGACTCACTATTGGTTAGAGATGAAAACGCACTGGCTTATGCTGTGCAACAATCGTGTTCTGATAAATCCAAGGTTGTTGCTGAAGATGAGCGTGAAGGTGGCATCCGGGCTATTCTTAATTTTGGTCACACATTTGGACATGCTATAGAAACGGCTCAGGGTTATGGTAAGTGGCTGCATGGGGAAGCCGTGGCTGCTGGGATGGTGATGGCAGCAGATTTATCATGGAGGCTGGGTAATATTACTCAGGATGATGTTCAATCTTTGAAAACCTTGCTGGAAAAGGCAAAACTACCAATAACACCGCCTGCAGATATGGATGAAGATATTTTCTTGCAGTTAATGCAGGTCGATAAGAAAGTTGTAGATGGCAGTTTGCGTTTAGTTTTGTTAGATAAAGTGGGTTCTGCTGTTGTAACCAGCGAATTTGACCGTACCAAGTTACAGCAAGTGTTTGCTGCGGAAAAACTGGGGCAGTGAGTACGGATAGATTTTGTATTACCTAGCGGGTGGTATGTTTTAGGTTTTGTTGTTTACTCTTGTTGCCACTCTGTTCGGGATGATCATGGCAATAATAAAATAGATACAAATTAGTGTGACTATTAAGGGCGTGGCTATGGAATCTTCAGATAAGGATGAATCTGTTAGGCAGTTTCTCGCACAGCACCGGCTTGCCTATAATCCATTTTCCTCTGAGCGAGTTGAAGGTCTATTTTTCCCTGGAGGACAGAGACAGCAAGCGCTAGATCAAATTACACACCTGCTAAATTACAGTGACCTTATCTTGGCCGTTCTAGGCAGGGAAGGGATTGGCAAGACCTCTCAGTTCTGTGCGTTTTCAGCTCAATTGCAAACAACAAGTCATTTATGTGTTCTTGATGCAGCCGCTATCTTGAGTCAGGGACAATTGGTCGGTGAGATTATTACTCAGTGGCAAGTTTCAACTGATGCAGCCACGCTTGACGATAAGATCAGTGCCTTGTCTCGCTATGCAGAGATGGAACAAAGTCGCAATATGGCTTGTGTTATCTTGGTTGATGATGCACATCAATTAAGCAGTGAGGTGTTGCAGTTATTAGTTGCTCTATCCTGCCCTGTTGGTTCCGTCGTCAAATCTATTCGCTTGATACTTTTTGGCGACAAATTACTTGAGGCGCATTTGCACGATGAGCATATTCAATCACTTGACAGTAATGTACACATTATTACGCTGGAACCACTCTTGCCTGATGAAACTGCGGAGTACATTTATTATCGATTGGCTACGGCAGGTTATGCCGGTGAGCCATTGTTGAATACCCAGCAAGTGATGAAAGTCCATAATAAATCCCAAGGTATACCTGCTGATATTAATCACTATGTAACCAAAGCAATGGAGGATATGGCTAAAGTGCAGCAGGTTAGAGCTCGAACATCTTTTAAAAAGGAGCCTTTACCCTACGCACATATTGCTGCAGTTGTCGTGATTGGTGCAGCTGTTTTACTGTCACTTTTCTATGGAGATAACTCTGAGAAAAGAGATACGGAGTCTCTGAATGTAGTTGAATTGGTTGCCAAAGAAGACCCGACGATTGTCGATGTACGTAGGAAAATCTCACAAGAATTGGAAGCGCGTAATCTTGATGAACAGAGCATGAAGGCGCAGACTGATGAGAAAAAACCGGTGTTAATTGGGCGGGAACTTGATGCAAAAAATGACAAGAATAAAGTGGGTAACGGTAAAAAACTGAAGGTGGAGGCAGTTGGTGTTGCTGAAAAGCGGACCTCGAATATAACTGTGAAGGATGCTGTGTCGAATGTAGAAGAGAAGGTTATAGGCAAAGTTAAACCTAAGATTGCAGTGGCTAAGGAAAAGGTGCAGCCATATTTAAACACTGTTATCGCCGTGGAGGGCAAGACTGCTACGGTTGAGGTGACTGAATTTAATGCAGATGTAGTTGCTGAAACGAAATCGGATGATAAGGTAAAACAATCGCAGTATCGTCGAGAGCAATGGTTGTTAGGTTTGAACTCGCGTCATTATACCTTGCAAGTGCTGGGCACCTACTCTGAGCGAAAAGCGGTCGACTTTATTGAGAGTCAGAAAAATAGTAGGGCTTTTGCTTATTTTAAAACTTCCTATAAAAGTCAGGGTTGGTATGTGGTCTTATATGGTGAGTACCCAGATCGCCCCGCCGCACTTGCGGCAGTACCTCGGTTAGAGCAAAAACTTCGAAAGCTGAAGCCATGGAGCCGCAGTCTGTTATCTGTTCAGCAAGATATTCGTAAGCAGGAACCTCGATAGACTTTCTTCCTCTGAGTGTCGTTCTTGTGCCTGAATAGAGTGTTTCTACGGCCAAAAATGGCACTGGATTTGTCCCGCCGCCCTTAGATGTGTAAAATTACCGTCCCTTTTTGCCTTTGGCACCTATATATAGTGTCCGGGTAGTTAGTAACATATTGATTTAAAAAGAATTTGATCTACGAGACTACATCTATGAGTACAGGTCTATATCAACCTGGTGAGTATAAAGACAACTGTGGTTTTGGCCTTATTGCCCATCGCACCGGGCAGGCAAGCCACCGTTTGTTGCAAACAGCCATCGAAGCACTGACATGCATGACCCACAGGGGCGGTATTGCTGCGGATGGCAAAACCGGTGACGGCTGTGGCCTGTTGATCAAGAAACCTGACTCTTTTTTGCGTACCGTGGCAAAGGCTGATCTAGGTTCGGAATTGTCTGAAAATTATGGCGTCGGCATGATCTTTTTGGATCGTGATACAGCGATTGCTAAACAAGAAAAAGAAGCGCTAGTTACCGCTCTTACGGATCAAGGTCTAGCGGTTGTCGGTTGGCGAGAGGTGCCAATTGATACTAGCGTTTGTGGACCTATGGCACTGGAAGTTCTTCCTCGGTTTGAGCAAGTGCTAGTGAATGGTGAAGGTCTTACTGAGCAGGAGTTAGCGGTTAAGCTGTTTGTCGCCCGCCGTAACGCCGAAATCGCCTTAGATGGCCATGAAGACTTCTATATCTGTAGTTTGTCGAACAAAATCCTTTCTTATAAAGGTCTTGTGATGCCGGTAGATTTGCCTAAGTTCTATAAGGACTTGGGTGATGAGCGCATGGAAACCTCTATTTGTGTGTTTCATCAGCGCTTTTCCACCAATACAGCGCCACGCTGGCCGTTAGCTCAGCCGTTCCGTTATTTGGCGCACAATGGTGAAATCAATACGATCCAGGGTAACCGCAATTGGGCTGCTGCACGTAGTAGCAAATTCGTTACAGATCAGCTGCCTGAAGTGAGCAAACTTCAGCCTTTGGTAAATACCACAGGTTCTGACTCTTCCAGTATGGATAACATGTTGGATGTCTTGCTTACCGGCGGTATGGATATGTTTCGAGCTGCACGGATGATGGTGCCACCAGCGTGGCAGAATGTGCAGACCATGGATGCTGATTTGCGCGCCTTTTATGAATATAACTCCATGCATATGGAACCGTGGGATGGTCCTGCTGGCATGGTGTTGACCGATGGTCGTTATGCAGTTTGTATGCTTGACCGAAATGGCTTACGTCCAGCGCGTTGGGTTCATACCAAAGATGACTTTATTACCTTGGCTTCGGAAATTGGCGTGTATGACTACAAGCCTGAAGATGTTATCGCAAAAGGGCGTGTTGGTCCTGGTCGTATTATTGCGATAGATACAGAAACCGGTGAAATACTGCAAACAGAAGATATTGATAACCGTTTAAAGCAAGGCCAGCCTTATAAGCAGTGGTTAAAAGAAAATGCTGTGCGCATTGGGCCAGCATTAGATAAAAAAGACGTAGATGTGCCTGTGCTTGAAGGTGATGCGTTGAAAACGCATATGAAGTTTCACCACGTTACTTACGAAGAACGTTATCAAGTTTTACGACCACTCGCTGAAACTGCACAGGAAGGCGTAGGTTCCATGGGTGATGATACACCTATGGCCGTTTTGTCCAAGCGTGTTCGTCACAGTGCGGATTATTTTCGCCAGCAGTTCGCGCAGGTAACTAACCCGCCGATTGATCCGCTGCGTGAAGCCATTGTCATGTCTTTAGAGACCTGTATTGGTGCTGAGCTTAATGTGTTTGAAGAAACTGCGGAACATGCCAGTCGTGCGGTGTTGGCATCCCCTGTTTTGTCGCCATTGAAATTTACTGCATTAATGAATCAGGGCGATAAGTTTCCTGCTGAAACTATTTCCATGTGCTTTGACCCCGCTGAGAAAAATCTGGAGCAAGCGGTCAAGGATATTACAGATCAAGCTGAAGCTGCCGTTCGTGCTGGAAAAATTCTACTAGTAATGAGTGATCGTGAAATCACTCAAGGCCAGCTTAAAATTCCTGCAGTAATGGTAACGGGTGCTGTACACCATAGTCTGGTGCAGAAAGGTTTGCGCTGTGATGCAAACCTAGTGATTGCAACCGGTGATGCTCGTGACTCTCACCAGTTTGCGGTGTTGCTCGGGTTTGGTGCGACAGCCGTATACCCATATCTGAGCTTTGATATTATTCGTGACCTGGTTCGAACTGGTGAGCTTGTAGGTGATACCTTCCAGTTGCAGAAAAAGTACCGCAAAGGTATTTCGAAAGGATTGCTGAAAATTCTGTCGAAAATGGGTATTTCTACCATTGCCTCTTACCGTGGTGCGCAATTATTTGAAGCGGTTGGTTTAGCGTCTGAAATAGTTGATCTTTGTTTCTGTGGTGTTTCCAGTCGTATTCAAGGTGCACGTTTTGCTGATTTTCAGTCAGAACTTGAATTGTTGGCATCTGATGCTTGGAAGGCTCGTAAGCCTATTCAGCAAGGTGGGCTATTAAAATACGTTCACAATAGTGAATATCATACTTATAACCCGGATGTGACGACTAAGCTGCAAGAGGCGGTTCAAAATGGCAGTGAAGCTGCCTATCGCGAATATGCCGATATGGTGAATACTCGTCCAGCTTCTACCATTCGTGATTTGTTTACTTTTTCTGATAAGGCGTCACCGATTTCTATTGATGACGTTGAGCCTGCAGAAGAAATCTATCGTCGTTTTGATTCGGCAGCTATGTCGTTAGGTGCATTGTCTCCTGAAGCACATGAAGCGCTTGCCATGGCGATGAATGATCTCGGTGGTCGTTCTAATTCTGGTGAAGGAGGTGAAGATCCGAAACGATTTGGAACCAATAAAGTTTCAAAAATTAAGCAGATTGCCTCTGGACGTTTTGGTGTAACACCTCACTACTTGGTTAATGCCGACGTACTACAAATTAAGGTAGCGCAAGGTGCTAAGCCGGGCGAAGGTGGTCAGTTGCCGGGTGGTAAGGTGAATAACCTGATTGCGACGTTGCGATATTCTGTACCGGGCGTAACGCTGATTTCACCGCCACCGCACCATGATATTTATTCCATTGAAGATTTAGCGCAGCTCATTTACGACCTGAAACAAGTTAATCCAAGAGCCTTGGTGTCGGTGAAACTTGTTTCAGGACCAGGTGTGGGCACTATTGCTACGGGCGTTGCTAAGGCTTATGCCGATTTAATTACTATCTCCGGTTACGACGGTGGTACGGCAGCTAGCCCATTAACGTCTATTCGTTATGCCGGTTCTCCTTGGGAACTAGGTTTAAGTGAAGCCCATCAGGCGTTAAGAATGAATGATTTACGTGGCAGTGTGCGCTTGCAAACAGATGGAGGTTTAAAAACCGGTCTTGATGTTATTAAAGCGACAATACTAGGTGCGGAGAGTTTTGGCTTTGGTACTGCTCCTATGGTTGCTTTAGGCTGTAAATATCTACGTATCTGTCACTTGAACAACTGCGCCACCGGTGTTGCAACCCAGCGTGATGATTTACGGAGTGAGCATTTCATCGGTACCGTAGAAATGGTTAAGCACTTCTTCCGCTTTGTGACGGAAGAAACTCGTGAGTGGATGGCGAAATTAGGTGTTCGTACCTTGGAAGAGTTGGTTGGGCGTACTGATTTATTAAAAGTGCTGCCAGGCTCCACAGATAAACAACAGAATTTGGATCTATCACCCATTCTGGTGAATGATTCTGTGCCGAAAGATAAACCACATACTTGCCAAACGGCTAAGAATGAGCCTTTTGATAAAGGGCAATTAGCTGAGCGTATGGTGCAAGAAACCATTACCGCTATTGAAAATAAACAGGGCGGTAGTTTCGAATTTAAAGTGACAAACTGTGACCGCTCGATTGGTGCTCGTATCTCAGGTGAGATTGCTTCACGTCATGGTAATCAGGGTATGGCAGATGCGCCTGTTAAGCTTCAGTTAATAGGTACTGCCGGCCAAAGTTTCGGTGTATGGAATGCTGGCGGCTTGGAAATGTACTTAGACGGCGATGCCAACGACTACGTTGGTAAAGGCATGGCTGGCGGTAAATTAGTGATTCGACCACCGCAGGGTAGTGAATTCAAATCACAAGAGACGGCTATCATAGGTAATACCTGTTTGTACGGTGCGACGGGTGGTAAGTTACTTGCTGCAGGTACCGCAGGCGAGCGTTTTGGTGTTCGTAACTCAGGTGCTTTTACCGTAGTTGAGGGTGTAGGAGATCACTGCTGTGAGTACATGACTGGCGGTATGATTTGTGTGCTTGGTGAGACCGGCTACAACTTTGGTGCAGGCATGACTGGTGGTTACGCCTATGTACTTGATCAGACAAATGCCTTTGTTGATAAGTACAACAATGAGTTAGTAGAAATTCAGCGCATAACTGGCGAGTCCATGGAGGCTTACCGAAATGATGTGCGTGGGGTGATTCAAGAGCATATTGATGAAACTGGCAGTGCCTGGGGTGCTCAGATTTTGGATCAATTTGAAGACTTTGTTGGTAAGTTCTGGTTAGTAAAACCCAAAGCCGCAAGTTTAGAAAGCTTGCTGGACACAATTAAAAAGCGTCCTGAATAGATAAGCACAAAGCAATTGATGGCCAGGCGGTGATTGGTTTTTAAGAGGTTAGACAGTAATGGCTGAACGTTTAAATAATAGTTTCCAGTTTCTTGATGTGGGTCGAAATGATCCGAAAAAGAAGCCGGCTGAAGTTCGCAAACACCAGTTTGTTGAAATTTATGACGTTTTTGAAGAGACAGAAGTTCAAGAGCAGGCGCACAGGTGCCTAGAATGTGGTAATCCATATTGTGAATGGAAGTGCCCTGTTCATAACTATATCCCTAACTGGCTGCAGCTAGCGTCAGAAGGTAATATTTTTGAGGCGGCTGAACTTTGTCACCAAACCAATACTTTACCTGAGGTTTGTGGACGTGTTTGTCCCCAAGACCGTTTGTGTGAAGGTGCATGTACTCTAGATGATGGTTTTGGAGCGGTAACGATTGGTTCCACAGAAAAGTACATTACCGATACAGCCTTTGCTCAAGGTTGGCGTCCAGATATGTCCAAAGTTGTACCAACGGACAAAAAGGTTGCCATTATTGGTGCTGGCCCAGCAGGTTTAGGTTGTGCTGATATTTTGGTGCGTAATGGTGTTAAACCGGTTGTATTCGATAAGAACCCGGAAATTGGTGGCTTATTAACGTTCGGTATTCCAGAATTTAAACTCGAAAAATCCGTGATGAGTTTGCGTCGCGAAATTTTTACTGGGATGGGCATCGAGTTTCGTTTGAATACTGATGTTGGCACCGATATTACTATTGATGAGCTGATTAAAGAATATGATGCGGTATTTATGGGTATGGGTACCTATGAATACATGAAAGGCGGTTTTGAAGGTGAAGGGCTAGAAGGCGTATATGATGCTCTACCTTACCTAATTGCTAATGTGAATCGCTGCTTAGATTTTGAAAAAGATCCGAATGATTATATTGATATGAAAGACAAGAAGGTTGTGGTTCTTGGTGGTGGTGACACTGCGATGGATTGTAATCGTACGGCTATTCGTCAAGGCGCTGAGTCAGTTGTATGTGCTTATCGTCGAGATGAAGAGAATATGCCGGGTTCGCGCCGTGAAGTCGTAAACTCAAAAGAAGAAGGCGTAGAGTTTATGTTTAACCGACAACCTATTGCCATTGTTGGTGATGGTAAGGTTGAAGGTGTTAAAGTCGTGCAAACTCGTTTAGGTGAGCCGGATGCTAATGGGCGCTGTAGACCTGAAACCGTTCCTGGTAGTGAAGAAATTCTAGAAGCTGACGCTGTTGTTATCGCGTTTGGATTTAAGCCTAGCCCAGCTGATTGGTTTGAAGGCCAGTCTATTAAGTTAGATGAGTGGGAGCGAGTGGTCGCCCCTGAGGAGCAAAAGTATAAATTCCAAACGACTAATCCAAAAATATTTGCCGGTGGTGATATGGTGCGTGGTTCGGACCTAGTTGTTACTGCTATTTGGGAAGGTCGTGAAGCAGCTGAAGGTATTTTAGATTACCTTGATGTGTAATAACGGTGGTTGAGGCAGCGCTAGTAAATGGATGTGTACAGCGTTTGCTTTATAGCTCAATAAATTTTAAGGCACGGTTACAACCGTGCCTTTTTTATATGTTTTGTGGATGCCAATGACTGAATTAAAAAATGACCGTTTTCTGCGTGCCCTGTTAAGAGAGCCTGTTGATGTCACGCCTGTGTGGATGATGCGACAAGCAGGGCGTTACTTGCCTGAGTATCGAGCGACGAGAGCGAAGGCTGGGGACTTTTTAAGTTTGTGTAAAAATGCGGAGCTGGCATGTGAAGTTACTTTGCAGCCGTTGGAACGCTATCCTCTAGATGCCGCCATTCTTTTTTCTGACATACTGACGATCCCTGATGCGATGGGGCTCGGTTTATATTTTGAAACCGGAGAAGGGCCGCGCTTTAAAACACCCATTAGGTCCGCTGCTGATGTTGCTGCATTACCTTTGCCGGATGTAAATGTAGAGTTGGACTACGTGATAAATGCTGTAAAAACGATTCGCTCAGCGTTAAACGGTAGAGTGCCGTTGATTGGTTTTTCCGGTAGCCCATGGACCTTGGCCACTTATATGATTGAAGGTGGCTCAAGCAAAGACTTTAAAACAACAAAGCAATTTATGTTTCAGCAACCGGAAGCAATGCATCTGCTATTGGATAAGTTGGCTAAAGTTGTTATCGATTATTTAAATGCACAAATTCTTGCTGGCGCGCAAGCAGTACAGATCTTTGATACTTGGGGTGGTGTATTGAGTGCGCCTTGTTATCAAGAGTTTTCATTGCAATACATGACGAAAATAGTTCAAGGTCTGATACGAGAAAACGAGGGTAGAAAAGTGCCAGTGATCTTGTTTACCAAAAATGGCGGTCAATGGCTTGAGACTATCGCTGATAGCGGAGCTGATGCTGTCGGTTTGGATTGGATGACTGATATTGGTGCAGCAAGAAAGCGTGTAGGTGATAGAGTAGCCTTGCAAGGGAATATGGACCCGGCGATGTTGTATGCGTCTCCAGCAAGGATTCGGCAGGAAGTTGCGGATATTTTATCGCGATTTGGTTCTGGTCCTGGCCATGTTTTTAATTTGGGTCATGGTATTACACCGGAAGTAGATCCAGAGCATGCAAAAGTGTTTATCGAAAGTGTGCACGAACTAAGCGCTAAATATCACACTTAAAATGAACATCGGGTAGTCGTTCACAGCAAAAAAGGGCTATGTATTAATAGCCCTTTTTTATTGGCTCGTCTTTTAGTCCTAGTAGGCTTAACGCATTAAATCTATGGGTGGCTCGTTTAATGCCGATAGTTGTTCTTTTAATTCTAAAATATGTTCAGACCAGTATCGTATGGTATTAAACCAAGGGAATGCTTTCGGAAAGGCTGGGTCATTCCAGCGACTGGCAAGCCAGCGGGTATAATGGATTATTCTTAGGGTTCTCAAGGGTTCAATGAGGCGAAGTTCTGCTAGGTTTAGATCATTAAACTCGTAATAACCATCAATAAAATTATTGAGTTGTAATGTCTTATGTTGACGGTCTCCCGATAATAGCATCCAGATATCTTGAATTTTTGGTCCCTGTATGCAGTCGTCAAAATCTACCAGGAAGGCATCCTCGCCTCTTAATAAGATATTACCAATATGGAAATCACCGTGGATAGCCTGATAGCTAATATTGGGAATGTCTTTTATTTGAGCGTCAACTAGATCCATCAATTGCTGACTGATAGCTTCATAGGATTTTATGAGTTCAAGAGGAATGAAATTATTTTCTAATAAATAGCTGACGCTTTGGTGCCCCAAGCGTTCGGCGTTAAGCGTTAGTCGATGCTCAAACTTAACGGTTGATGCGGCTAGGTGCATGCGACCTAAAAGCCTACCGAGGTTGAAAATCACATCTTCGTTATCTGTTTCCGGGGCATAGCCACCCATGCGATTAAACAGCGCAAAGAAAAAACCATCGTGTTCAAATAATGTTTCACCTTGAGTGTTTGCAAGTGGCGCTACCACAGAGATATCCGCGGCACTCAGTGCGTTCGTGAACGCATGCTCTTCTAAAATTTG
>Ga0105348_1001732_pt1 | contig 14079 bp, 10 predicted proteins | sample EN8Hudsemesocosm_2_FD_83504 | JGI IMG/M metagenome (GOLD analysis project Ga0105348, IMG submission 83504) | Methane-oxidizing microbial communities from mesocosms in the Hudson Canyon - EN8C Hudson Canyon | ecosystem: Environmental > Aquatic > Marine > Cold seeps | place: Hudson Canyon... | reverse complement strand
GGCACTCATTAAAGTTTTTTTGGGTAAACATTTTTTTCAACATCGTTATGATTATAGAGATGAATGGAAAAAACTGAGTGAAAAAATTTCAGAATTAAATACCTTGAATGATTTATCCAGTTTAATTGTGAGTACAATGGCCACTATAGTGGATAGTTCTAGGGGTGGTTTATGGGTGAAAAATGATAAAGGAGATTTTTACCTGTCGACAGAGCAAAATTTAGGTGAGCATTCAAAACAGTTGATTTTAAAAAATGAAGATTTAATTACCTTTCTAACCGAAAAGCAATGGGTAATTGATTTTGTAGAATACTTTAATGATCCTGATGTGTATGCAGGTATAGGGCTTGATGAATGGCATGCAGAATTAGATGATATATGGCTTATAATTCCTTTATTTCAAAGAAATAATTTACAGGCATTCGTGGTGTTGACACAGCCGAGAGTATCTAGGCAAATTGACTGGCAAGATCATGACTTGTTAAAAATGACGGGAATGCAACTAGCGAATGCATTAGCTTTAACACAAACGAGTGATGACTTAAGTCGGGCAAGACAATTTGAGGCCTATAACCGATTTTCTGCTTTTTTGGTTCATGACCTTAAAAATTTAGTTGCGCAAGTCTCTTTAATCGTCAAAAATTCGGAAAAACATAAACGAAATCCAGAGTTTATAGATGATTCGATTGAAACATTAGAAAATGTAGTCAAAAAAATTGATCAGATTCTTACTCAGTTAAAAAAAGGTAATAGTCAGCAAAGTAATCAAGGGAAAATTGATTTGATAACAATTGTAGCCGATGTGAGCCTGCAACAGGCAGCTAATAAACCGACGATTACAATTAAAATGGATGCTGAAGAATGTTGGGTTTTAGGGGAAAAAGAAAAAATGACTGCGATACTTGGGCATTTAGTTCAAAATGCCCAAGAAGCAACTGATGATAATGGTTCTGTTAATATTGATGTGACTAAAGCAGAGGATGAAGTTGTAATAGAAATAACGGATACTGGCTGTGGGATGGATGAGAAATTTATTCATCAAAGATTGTTTAAGCCCTTTGATACCACAAAAGGAAATGCAGGAATGGGAATAGGTGTTTATGAAGCACAGCAATATATACTGCAGCAAAAAGGCAGTATCAATGTGAAAAGTAAAATAGGTCAAGGGACGACATTTACTTTGTCATTCCCCGTCGCCCTGAATTAAGGGCGAATAAAATCACAATAGAAAATGAAATAGGTTTGGATTTTTTTGCAGTAGTCACTGTGGAAATGATCTTATGAATAAATAAAAACATTAAATTGAGATTATGGAAACAAAAAAAGTATTGCTTATCGTGGAAGATGACCCTGGAATACAAAAGCAGCTTAAGTGGAGTTTTGATAACTATCAAACGGTTATAGCGGGTGATAGAGAGGAAGCAATTACAGCTGTCAGACGATTTATACCTAGTGTGGTTACATTAGATTTAGGCTTGCCCCCCGATCCAACAAATGCAAGCGAGGGGCTGGCAACATTAAAAGAAATATTGCAGCTAGCTCCAGCAACTAAGGTAATTGTTGTAACCGGAAATGATGAAAGGGATAATGCAATAAAAGCAGTTGCCATGGGGGCTTATGATTTTTACCATAAGCCTGTTGACCTTGATATATTAAACTTAATCATCGAGAGAGCTTTTCAATTAGCCCAATTAGAAAATGATAACTTAATATTACAGAAACAGGCTGAAGAACCCTTAAAGGGCATTATTGCAAGCAGTGAAAAAATGCAAAAACTATCTAAAATGATAGAAAAAATTGCACCGACCAATGCAACCGCTCTATTATTAGGCGAAAGTGGAACAGGAAAAGAAGTCCTGGCAAGAGCAATACATAATTTAAGCAAGCGCTCCCAAAAGCCTTTTGTAGCAGTAAATTGTGCAGCGATTCCAGAAAATTTGCTGGAAAGTGAATTGTTTGGCTATGAAAAAGGAGCCTTTACAGGGGCAAGCAAGCAAACACTTGGGAAAATAGAACATGCAGAAGGGGGGACTTTTTTTCTGGATGAAATAGGCGACTTACCTTTCTCGTTACAAGCAAAATTATTACGCTTTATTCAGGAAAGAACGATAGAGCGCTTAGGTGGACCTAAAGTGATTCCCGTAGATGTTCGAATTATTTGTGCGACACATCAAAACATACAAAAATTGATTGATGATAATTTATTCAGAGAAGATTTGTATTATCGAATTAACGAAATAACAGTAAAAATTCCCCCATTAAGAGAGAGAGAAGGGGATGCACTTGTTATTGCTACTGCACTATTAAGGCGATATAGTGATGAAAATGGAAAAAATGTAAAAGGCTTCTCACAAGAAGCGGCACGATTAATTGAAAATTATCAGTGGCCAGGGAATATTAGGCAATTAGAAAATAAAATCAAACGCGCTGTTATTATGGCGGAGGATACTATATTAACTCAGGAAGATTTGGATATTGGTCAAGTAACTGAAGAAGAAATCCCTCTAAATTTAAAAACAGTCAGGGAAATCGCAGAAACACAAGCAATAAAACGAGCACTTGTATATTCAAATAATCATATTTCAAATACAGCGAAATTATTGGGCGTAACACGACCAACACTTTATTCCTTATTTACTAAATATGGGATTGAAATATAGCAGAGTGTTATTTTGTGATAGCTAAGCTAAGCTGAGTTAGTCGAGATTACAACTGACAGAGTATTAGTGTACATCCTGTTCAGAAGGGTATTATGGAACGGTAATATATGGCGGGTTATAAATACTGATCAATTTCATGAGCTTTAAGTCCCCAGGCCATCAATGTCTCAACGGTATTATTTGCACGATTTAGTCGCCCAATAGCGATATCAAATAAATTTTTATAAAATAAGTATCCTATAGCGGGGTTGTCGTCTAAAAATATACTTAATCTTTCGCCGTTAATTTCTAGTAATTGTGCTTCTGTTATTGCAGTTACGGTTGCAATACGAGGTAATGATGAATGTAAGCAGCTTTCTCCAAAAATAGTACCAGCTTTTAAATCGCCCATGCCTGGTTGAATATGTTTATTTCCTCCTAGGTCAACTCGTCCAGTTACTCTCAACTCGCCTTCTTCAATAAAAAAAAGAGAAGTTCCTAGCTCGCCAGCAGTTACAACAATATCTTTGATATTATAGTGCTTACGATTCCAGCCCACCCCTTCAACTAATTGTGAAGACTTAAGTATATTTTTCAGTATATTTTTCAAGCATTTTCCTTGTTATTTAATGGCTTTAAACGTAAATATTGAGAAGTAGTAAAGGGGAATCACGTTCTATCATACTAAGTAAAAAATATTTTAGCACATTGACACTATTTTAAAACTAATGTTAGCTGGCTTATGACAACATTTAAGCATTTGTGAAAAGCAAAGAAAAGTTTTAATTCAATGTTGATATGAATACACATGGAGTTAGAAATATGATGATTTCTGTTTAAGTAGTTTTACTCGGATACTGGAAGCTCGAATTTAACCGTAATATCAAAAATACTAGTGTTTTGTATTGGTCTATAATTAGAAATAATTGTTAATTACATCCAAGGCAGATGCATGTCAGATAATTTTACATTCGACTACAATGAAGCATTCTCACGAAATATTGGCTGGGTAACGCAACAAGAACAAAGCATACTGAAAAATAAACGTATTGCAATAGCAGGGATGGGTGGCGTTGGTGGAAGTCACTTGCTAACGCTTATTCGTCTCGGTGTCGGGAATTTTAATATAGCAGATTTTGACACATTTGAACTGGCAAACTTTAACCGTCAAGCAGGAGCTTCCATACCTCATCTTGATCAAGAAAAGTCTGCAACAATGGGGAAATTAGCACATGCTATTAATCCTGAGCTTGAAATTAATCGTTTTGATCAGGGAATAACAAATGAAAACCTGGATGATTTTTTAAATGGAATTGATTTATATATTGATGGTTTAGATTTTTTTGTACTTGATATTAGGCAAAAAGTATTTGCTCGCTGCTATGAGTTGGGTATACCTGCAATAACAGCGGCGCCATTAGGGATGGGAACAGCACTATTAACATTCATGCCTGGAAAAATGAGTTTTGAAGAATACTTCAGGCTAGAAGGGCACACGCCGATGGATCAACAAATTCGTTTTTTAATTGGTTTATCGCCTGCCTTTTTACACCAATCTTATCTCGTTGACAAAAGTCGTGTGGACTTTGAAAATAAAAAAGGCCCGTCAACACCTATGGCTTGCGAGCTTTGTGCAGGTGCTACAGCTACGGAAGCATTAAAAATATTGTTAAACAGGGGTAAAGTGCAATGTGCGCCCTGGGGATATCAGTTTGATGCTTTTAGAAATAAATTTAAAAAAACCTGGCGCCCATGGGGGAATAACAATCCTATTCAAAAAATAGCTTTTTATATTGCCAGTAAAATGATTTTAGATAAAAATAAATAAAATAAATACTTCTAAGTAACAAACCTTGATTAGCTGGATACATACGACTGGGGCGCAGGCTTTAGCCTGCATTTGCTAGATAAAAATAAGCAGGCTAAAGCCTGCGCCCCAAATATAAAATGACGTTTTCTTGTTACTTGTAGTTGGGTGGCTGTCATTAAGTTAAGAAAAATTTAAATATTAAACAATATGTTATAACGTAGCTTGGATAAGATTTTTTATTGCGAAGCATTAAAAAACGTCATCCGACTTGCTTGATTATCCAGAATGTCGGATTTCGTTATCTGCACTGCGCTAGATAAGCTCATCCAACCTACGTGTAATGCATTGATTATAAGGTAATAAGATCTTAACTTAATGGTAGTGGAGGGCTTGGGTAGGGAGAATTTAAACTATGTTGTTTGTAAAGTCGAATGGTTTTAATTTGCTCTCTCTCGGCAATTGCTCCTGCATCCATGCAGTCGAGCCAACCCTTTGGATAGGGTTTAAAGCAATAGCTTTCACTCATCATAAAATGGCTGAAACTTATATGTAATCAGAAATAAATACAGAAAAATTTGTAGATCAAAATAATTCCTCACCCCTCTATAACTTATCTAAGGAACTAAAGTGAATAAGAACCTAGTGCAAAAATTACTTGAAGCCGCTGTAATGGCACCTTCTGGCGATAATGTTCAGCCTTGGGATATACAAGTGTCAGAAAATTTTACACAGATAGATTTGTATAATCTGCCTGATAAAGATAGGTCATATTACAATTATCAACAATCTGCATCATATATAGCCCATGGGGCACTGATAGAAAATATGTTGATTGCAGCAAAGCAACTTGGCTGTCAGCTTGAATATCAATTATTTCCAAACAAAGAAGATGACAACTATATAGCAAAAATAAGCTTGTCATCTGCTGAAGCACAACCAGAACCTTTGTATGCAGCTATTTTTGAACGCTGTACTAACCGCTTTCTATATAAACGTACAGAGGTCTCAAGTGAGGTTTTGCAGGCTCTTGAAGATAGTGTAAAAGATATTGACAGTGCAAAAGTTAGTCTGGTTAATCAAAAAGATAAGGTTAAGCAATTAGCGAAAGAATTAATGGTGAATGACCGTATCGTATTCGAGTGTAAAGAGATACATCAATTTTTATTTGATAAAATTCGCTGGAATAAAAAACAAATTGAAGAAACCAGGGATGGTATGCCAGTGGATACATTGGGTTTAAGTTTTATTGAGAAATTGGCCTTTCCAATGTTGCGTTTTTGGTGGTATGTAAGAGCAGCCAATATTTTCGGGTTATCTAAAATAGTAGGTTTAAAATGCTGGTGGGGTTGTTGTAATTCATCCATACTAGGTATGGTAACAATAAAAGGCAATGATAAAATTGCTTTTATAGAAGGTGGCCGGGCTTCTCAACGGCTTTGGCTGGAAGCAAGCAATCAAGGCTTTGCCCTGCAACCTATTATTGGCTTACCCTTATTAATTAACCGTTTAAAACAAAATCAATTGGATGGTTTTTTAGATAAACACAAGACTTTTGTGTCTCGTGCTGCTGAATCCTTGCCTGGGTTATTTGGACTGAATAAGGATGATACTTTAATTATGGGGTTTCGAGCGGGTAGTGTTTCTGGGCAAGGGAAAATAGTAAGGACTCTGAGAAAAAATGATTTTAAAGGGTTATGATTTCTCTTTGCTGTATTTTAAATGCAATAATCAAGAAAATATACGTTAATTATAAATATTGTTTTTAATACCATAATTCAGCTCTCTTTTCTGCTTAACTTATACAAAGCTAATGAAAAAAATATCTCTTCTTCAAATTTCTGTTTTTATAATTTTATTTATTCTTATCCTTACCTTAGGTATTTCTACAGCAGTTAGTTTGCTTGCTAATATTCCGTTAGGAGATTTTCGGGGAGTAGCTACGGTTTTAATAGTGATTGTTTCGATTTATCTCTATGCTTTTTTGGTATATCGTGTTTTTTTGTATTTTATTCCGCTTCAGGAAGGTGTCATAGAGCAAGGTACGCGTACCGAACTTGTTGCGCAGGTTAATATTCTTTTTTACTTGATTTTATTCAATAGCCTGATACGCACCCACTTTATCCCCGTTCCTATGATGCGACTGGTTTATCAGGCATTAGGTGCACGATTGGGTGAAAATACATACAGTGCGGGTGTTTTGCTGGATCCACCGTTAACTGAGATTGGTGACAATTGTATTATTGGGCATGATGCTGCGTTGTTCTGTCATGCTATTGAAGGACAGAGCTTCGCTTTATTCCGGATAAAAATTGGCAATGATGTAACAATTGGGGCTATGGCTATCATTATGGCTGGAGTGGAGATTGCTGATGGAGCAATTATATCGGCTGGCTCAGTAGTAACAAAAAATACTAAGATTGGTGAAAATGAAGTCTGGGGTGGTATTCCTGCAAAAAGAATACGATAGTCAAGTCAAGTCATGTCATGTCAAGTCATGTCATTCCATTCTGTGCTAATTTTTAAGGCAAGCTTTATTTGTAAAAACCTAATAAATTTTTATTTTAGTCGAGATAGTTAGTTATACTTGGAGCAGAATAAGTTATGGATTATAGAAAGGTTTGAAAATATTAGGGTAACCAATGTTGTGAATATACTATATTAAAGTTGCTAGAACAGTTTAGATTATTAAATTAGGAAAAAGTTAAATGAATATAAGCCCAAAAAAAACAATTATTTGTTTTTCACTGATCACCTTATTATCGGTTGTTTTGTCAAGTTTTTCAGTAAATGCGGCAAAATTTGAAGTTGAAAAAGGTGAGTTAGATAAAAGATTTTCTAATGGTGAGGTTTTTGATTGGTCGAAAGAAGCTGAGTTGAATAAATCCACCTTTTTTGATGATATGGTTGATTTTAGGCAATTTCAAGAATCTGGTGATTTAGCAAGTAATTATCAGTTGGTTTTGGAGTTAATTCTGAAAAAGCAGTATAAGCAGGCAAAAGAAAAGGTTATCTCATTCATACAGGAAGAGCCAAGCCAACCAATTTACTATAATCTAAAAGCCTCATTGGAAATACAAGAAAAAGATTTGAGTGCAGCCAAGCAAAGTTATAAAAAGGCTATTGGAATTGATTCTAGCAATGCCCAAGCTTATGTAGGTTTGTCAGCAATAGCGCTTGAAGAAGAGCAATTTACCATAGCAAATCAATATGCTAATAAAGCATTGGAGCAATCCCCTTATCAAGTAAGTGCTTATATAATTTTATCAAAAATAGCCATGCAACAGCAGGGGGGGGAAGCAGCAGAAAAACAGCTATTGAATGCAAATTTAAAAGTTAAAGGAAATTTTAAAGCTGAATTGACCATTTTGAAGTTGCTGGCTAATGATTATATAAGAAGAAAGCAGCCTGAAAAAGTACTGCCTCTGGCGCAAAATCTGGTTGAACGGAATAAAACTAATACCATAGCTCTTTCTTTTCTTGCTAGTGCTTTTTTGGCGAATCAGGATTTGGTAGGGGCTGAAAATATTTTACGTCAGATTATTGTTCTAGATGCAAAAGATGTTAAACATGTTTTGGCATTGGCTAGGCTGGTGAGTAAGCAAGCCGAAAAAGAAGCTGAAGTTTTGCAATTATTAGATCAGGCAGCATTACATATTAAAAACCCCACATCAGTACTTGCTTTAAGAACAGCCTATCTGATTAAGCAAGAAAAATATCAGCAAGCTCATATCGTTGCTAAACAAGTAGATGATGATAATCCAAAGTTAAGTCTTGGCAAGATATTAAAAGGTGATGTTTTTCTAAATGAAAAAAAATATGATAAAGCTGTGCAAGCCTATCGACAGGCCTATCAGATAGAAAATAATACAAAAGTATTAGATGCCATGCTTAAGATATTGGTGATGCAGAATAAAGAACAGGAAGCAATTAGTTTTTTGAAAAAAGAACTGGCAACGAATAAAGATAATATGGTTATTCAGAGCAGGTTAGCCACTTTACATCAAAATTTAGGACAATACGATTTATCGGCTCAATATTATGAGGCTTTGCTTGAAAAGCAAAGTGATAATACGATTTTACTTAACAATCTAGCTTGGGTTTATGGTCAACAAGGGAGTCCTAAAGCGTTAGTGCTGGCAGAAAAGGCTTTTAAAAAGGCTCCTAAATCAGCTGTTGTGGCTGATACTTATGGTTATATTTTACTGAAAAATGGAAAACTACAAGAAAGTTTGAAAGTGCTGAAGCTAGCAGCAGTGATGGCTCCTAATGTTGATGAAATTCAATTGCATCTAGCTGAGGCTTATATAGCTAATCAAAATAAGTCGGAAGCTAGGAAAATACTAGAACCATTGCTTAACAAAGACGGCTCACAAAAGGCAAAAGCCATAAAACTGATGGAGCATCTGTAAAATAACAGGGTTGAATTATTTGATGATCATAGATGCTTGTTCGAGAATAAAAGTTTATTGATAGAAAGCCCTTTAGAGTTGATTTTTTTGTCTATTCTTGAATATATTGTGCTCGAAGGAGGGGGGGGCTTGCCTGGTACATTGTATTGAATATGGAGAGCTATTGGGGATGGATAGCTAAGTTATTTATAGGTTTTTTTATGATATCTAGGGAAAATCTGAATAAATCCGTCCATGGATTTTTCAGTCACGAAACAGTCAAGGCGGCTTGACTGTTTCTTAAAAAAATCAAACGCTTACACTTTTGGTTTTGATTGTGTCTCCCTAGTTCAATTGATATTCGAAAACGGGAGTGGATATGAATATTTTATTAACAGGTGGTGCCGGTTTTATTGGGTCGCATACGGCTGATCTTCTGATTGAACAAGGTCATAACGTACGTATTTTGGATTTACTTGATTCGCAGATACACGGTGAAAATGCAGATTTTCCAGATTATCTTCACCCGAATATAGAAAAAATATATGGTGATGTTTGTCAATCAGCGGATGTTAACAAAGCACTTGAGGGAATTGATGCTGTATATCATTTTGCAGCATTAACGGGGGTAGGGCAGAGCATGTACGATATGCGGGATTATGTCTATACTAATAGTGTCGGTACGGCAACATTACTGGAATCCATTGTCAAACAAAAAATCAAACTAAAACGTTTTGTTCTGGCCTCATCTCGTGCAGTTTATGGAGAGGGAACGCATAACTGTTCAGAGCACGGCACCATTTATCCTTCGCTTCGTTTACGTGAGGATTTGGATAAGGGGGTCTTCCTCCAGCTTTGTCCTCTTTGCAGAAACCCCCTCAATCCTATTCCAACAATTGAGAATAGGCCCTTAAATCCTCTTTCAGTCTATGCTGAAACCAAAAAGCATCAGGAGGATTACTGTAGATATGCTGCAAATACATTTGGTATCCCAGTAACCATATTACGTTATTTTAATGTTTACGGGTCTCGGCAGTCATTAAAAAACCCTTATACTGGTGTAGTATCCATCTTTTATAACCGAATTATGGCAAATCAGGCGCTTTCTCTTTACGAGCAAGGTAAGCCAGGCAGAGATTTTGTTCATGTGCATGATGTTGCTAAAGCAAATGTGCTGGCCCTGGAAAGTAATAGTGGCTCACCCGCTACATTTAATGTGGGGAGTGGTAATAATGATACGATTAAAGATGTTGCCAGCGCACTGGCAAAAGCGTGCAATAAATCGGTAGAAATGCTTGATTTAGGTGAGTTTCGGCAAGGGGATATCTTTTCCTGCTATGCTGACCTGGCTCAATCTGTGCAGAATCTACATTACTCTCCTACTGTTTCACTTGAGCAAGGGATGGACGAATTTGTTAGCTGGGCCGCTAGTCAGGAATCTATAGACGGTTATGATAAAACCGTCGATGAGCTGGAGAAATATGGTCTTTTTGGAAGAGCAGGAAAAGCATAATGAGCCAACGTAAACGCATATTGTTTTTTGCTGAAGCGGTGACGCTTGCTCATGTCACAAGACCACTTGTACTGGCACAGTCACTGGATTCGGCGCGCTATGATGTTCATTTTGCCTGTGCAGAAGGGTTTGAGTTTGTTTTTCCCGAAGACTCCAGTATTAGCATGTGGCCTCTTAACAGTATCTCCAGTGAGCAGTTTATTAAAGCATTGGCTTCGGGTGCAAGGTTTTATGATAAAAAGACACTCTCTGCTTATATTGCCGAAGATATTAGTTTAATCGAAAAACTTAAGCCCGATTTTGTTGTAGGAGATTTTAGGCTTTCTTTGGCAGTTAGCTCGGCTTTATGCAAAACGCCTTATGTCGCATTAGCTAATGCACATTGGAGTCCCTATAGTCATAAAAGTTATCCTTTACCTACTCACTTTATGACAAAATTACTGGGTTACACTCTAACTAATTTTTTCTTTCAAATGATACGCCCTATTATTTTTAAATATCATGCTTTACCACATAATCAACTAAGGCGGGAGCATAAGTTGGAGCCAATAGGGGATTTGAGGCAAGTGTACACTTATGGTGACTATACTTTGTATCTGGATGCGCCTGATCTGATACCAACAAATAATTTACCAGACAATCACCGTTTTATTGGTCCCTTAATCTGGTCTCCTAATATTCCATTGCCTGATTGGTTTAAGTCTTTGGATGGCAGTAAGAAAACTATTTATGTCACATTGGGGTCATCTGGGGCGTCAGAAAAAATACCACTAATTGTGTCTGCTTTAACGAAATTGGATGTCAATATTTTAATAGCTACGGCCGACCGCTCTGATATACCTGCTATTGAGAATGTCTATGTAGCGAATTATTTGCCGGGAACAGAGGTGATTCGTAAGTGTGATTTGGTTGTGTGTAATGGTGGCAGTGCCACTGCATATCAGGCGCTGGCAGAAGGGGTGCCGGTACTTGGGATTGCAAGTAATATGGATCAGTATTTAACCATGTCTTATATAGTGAAAGCTGGTGTAGGGCTGCTGATACGTTCTGAACAGGCTGTTGATGAAATCATTCTGGAGAATACAGCTAGAGTCTTATTGGGCTCCTCTGAATACAAAACTAATACAAAGAAAATGAAAGCTGTGTTTCACATGCTCGATAGTTGTAAAGAATTTAATTTATTTGTTGAAAGTATTTAATTGATCTTAACTAAGAGATTTATCGAATTTTTTCTAATAAAAAAGGGTATCATCAAAAAATGATACCCCTTATATTCAGGAAAACATAACCTATTTAGACATAATAGTCAGTGGTTTAGGCTTTCTTATTTTTTTTACGATTAGCAGCGAAACCTGAAGCGAATAAGCCTGCTCCAAGTAAACCTAATGAAGAAGGTTCAGGTACAGTTGTAATTGAAGAAAGAGATAAATCAATGTCTGCTTGACCACCTGCTCCTAACGGGTTAATTATTAGCTCTATAGCTCCAACACTAGTAAGGTCAACACCAATAGCTGGAGTGCTACAATCAATGAAGCCTACACCTGTAGCATCACATGTATCCCACGTATTTAATCCCAGGTAAGATATTTGACCAGGATCTTGAAATGGGGCAACTTCATGTGAGGCTAGACCAACTGTTACATACTCTCCAGCCATATCCCAAATTGTAATAGTGAATGTGAAGCCCAGGTCTGAATTGTTAGTTTCGACTCTGAAAAGACTAAGGTTACCGCCATCAGTAATATCAACACCACCTAGACCCGTAGTGTCAAGGCTTAAGTCAGAGTTGGCACCATCCCACTGTACAACGCCTATAGCTTTGACTCCAGAGGCGGAATTGAAACTCAAGAAACCACCGGCAACCCCTATGCTTGTAGGAAAGAGAGAAGAAGAGAGGTTTTCTTCTAAACTTACACCGATATCACGATTATTGCCAATAATTTCATTAGCTAACCCAGTACTTACGGAGCTAAATTCAAAAGTGCCATCGATGCTGGTATCTTGTATTCCAGTCTGGCTGACATCAAACATATCGATCACTGATGCACTTGCACTTGCGCTGAATCCTAATAGGATAGAGCTACCTAATATTGCTAATTTTTTTTGAAATTTCATTTTAAATCCCCTTGGATAATGAAGTATAGAAAAGGTCTAAATTCAAATTTAATTAAGCTTTTATCATGCCAAAATTAAAAAACAATCTAAAAAACAATTGCATAGGGTGTTATTGTTAAAGGGTTTATGTTATTTTTAATAAATATGTAAAAAAACCTGACAAAGCTATATATCCTCACAGCTGTGCCAAATCTAAATTTAGTTTAATTATGCTGTTTTTGGATAAAAGCGAGGCTGAGCTCCTATCGCTAATGAAAAGGTTTTGCTGTATGAATAAAAACCTTAGGTCGAAAGAATGAGTTAGTGCTAGCGAAGTGCTGATTAAATCAGCGTTTCCCTAGAGAGGATCGTCTGTTTAGTGTTGTGGTTACACAAAAGTTGTTTGGTATGCTCCGACCACGCATTTTAAATTACACACTTTGGCTTTGAATTAAAGTGTGTAAAAAAATTCGACAATTATCACTTTCGTACGTCTTAGGAGAGATGTATAGCCATGTAGATCTTATATTTTATGCGAATATCGAAAGGTTTGTTCTTTGAAGGCATTACCCTCAAACTAATTTTCATCAAATCAATAGTGCTCTGTAAAGCAGTGCCACCATTTTTCTGGGATCAGAAAAGCTAATTTTTTTGTGAATTTGTTTGCCCTGGTGATGCTCCTTTTTACCCATTTTGCTGAGGAGTTTAAGTAAATGCTGGTGACAGTGAGATAAAAAAACAGACTTTAAAAAACTTATTTGAATGTTTTTATTACAGAACTTTTCCTGTCGAACAGGTTGTAAAAAAAGCTGACAAGGTGATTTGTAATACGAGGGAACCCTATGGTTTAGCAAAGTATCATAGAAAAAAATATATTAACACTTAGATAACCACGTCCTGTGGGCGTGGAGAACAAAGGCTGTGCCTATGAATTGAACAAATGTTAAACCTTATCTTGAGTTGAGCCACCAATTCAAGAATAAGGAGTAACAAATGAGTCGATTTAAGAAGTTAGCACATGTTGTATGGCATTGCCAGTATCATATTATTTGGATTCCCAAATACAGATATAAAGTATTAAAAGGGAAGATAGCGGAAGAAGTGCGTAAAACGATAATCATCCAATCCGAGCGGCTTGGTTGTGAGATCGTAGAATTGAATATTCAAACTGATCATGTTCATTTATTGATTAAAGTCCCGCCTAAAATTGCGATATCCATATTAATGGGAGTATTGAAAGGAAAAACAGCGATAAGGGTGTTTAATAAATTCCCAGAGTTGAAACAACGCCCTTATTGGGGAAATCATTTTTGGGCTAATGGGTATTGTGTTGATACCGTAGGTTTAGATTCAGAAATGATTAAAAAGTATGTGAAGTTTCAAGAAGAAAAGTAGTTTAATTTAAGCAAAAAATTGTGGTTCAACTTTTCAAGCTTACCTTTTCTAAAGGTCAGCTTGGCCCCCTTATAGGGGGTTAATCCAAGTCCATGTCCTTTGGGCATGGATATTGAATTTTTGATTATTAAATTAAACTGTTTTTTAGTATATTAATTGTTTCATTAATTATAAGCGTATAAAAAATAAGGGATTAGCTGTTTTTATTATGAGTAATTTTAAACATTGTTATGGCTATTT
>Ga0105348_1001731_pt1 | contig 14084 bp, 11 predicted proteins | sample EN8Hudsemesocosm_2_FD_83504 | JGI IMG/M metagenome (GOLD analysis project Ga0105348, IMG submission 83504) | Methane-oxidizing microbial communities from mesocosms in the Hudson Canyon - EN8C Hudson Canyon | ecosystem: Environmental > Aquatic > Marine > Cold seeps | place: Hudson Canyon... | reverse complement strand
TTTAGCCGAATCCTTCGGACAGCGTTTGTTGGTCATTTTTACGGCGTAATCGCCTTTTTATGTGGAATAACCACATTACAAAAGCTCTGCCTTGTATAAATACCCAACAATTCGCTGCAAAAACAATCTCGAAAAATCAACAGCCCCTACATTTCTGCTATCAAGCTAACCAAGATGTTAGGAAAAAACCACCCAGAATTAACATAATAAATAACAATAAAGCTAATATCAGTGGCTTTGCGCCAGCCAGCTTAATGGTTGTCCAACGGGTATGTGCACCTAATGCCGCCATAGCGATAGCTAAAGAAAACTGGCTAGCTAGTGCGAAACTTGCTTTAACCGTTTCAGGTAAAATAACAACACTATTAATCAATGCTGTGGCAATAAAGCCAAAAACAAACCAAGGTATCGCAATAGTGCTGCGACCGCCTGTATTAGCATGAGTATTACTTTGACTATCACTTTTCCTACGCATTAATACAGCACTTAATATTAACATAAAGGGCGCTAACATCATCACGCGAATAAGCTTCACAATGACAGCTGTTTGCATAGTTTCAGCATTAATACTTTGCCCAGCAGCGACTGCTTGTGCTACTTCATGCACTGTACTGCCGATATATATGCCAAAAGATTGGTCATTCATCACCACCCATTGATAAATAAACGGGTAGCTAAACATAGCTAATGTGCCAAAAATCACCACAGTAGCGATGGCGACAGTGATATGTTCTTGTTTTGGTTTTAATACCGACTCAGTCGCTAATATTGCCGCTGCACCACAAATGGCACTACCTGCAGCCGTTAAAATAGCAACATCACGATGCAGCTTAAGTACTTTAATACCAACAATGACACCAACAGAAAAAACACTGCTAATGACAATAAAGTCAATCGCAATCGCTTGCCAACCAACCGCTAATATTTGCTGAAAACTTAAACTAAAACCAAATAATATAATGCCCAACCTCAGAAGTTTCTGCTTACAAAAGTGAGCGAACTGTTGGTCTACTTTATCTTCCACCCTTATTGAAAAGTGGCCATAACTCATCCCCAATAAAATCGCTAATGGCAAAGCACTTAAACCAATAGCTGACACTTGTTCAATACTCGCAAGAACAATCGCTAACAAGGCAATAAAAGGAAGAACAATATAAGTTGGCATAACGCACCTCTTTGCTAATACTTTGCATGACAACACTTTAATTACTGACGATTAAGCTGTTATCACTATATAGAATAAAATATAACGTAAGGCTTTAGATAAGAATAATGGATAGTTTTAATGTATATTATTAGAAAAACCGAATAATAATTAGAAATAAGCTAGGCTGCTAAATAATGAGTATATCGATTAAGAAGTTACAACTGTTTGAAGCGACTGCGCGCCTTGGCAAACTTACTCAAGCCGCTAGCGAAATAGCATTAAGTCAATCTGCGGCTAGCCAGGCTTTAAAGGAGTTAGAGGAGAGCTTAGGCTACCCATTATTTGAACGAGTCGGTCGAGATTTATTAATTACTGAAAATGGTCAAAAAGCACTACCAAAAGTAAGACAAATTGCAGACATACTCGATAGTTTAAAGTCTGATAACTTAAACAATATGAGTGGCTTATTAAGGATCGTCGCCAGTGGCACCATAGCAACTTATTTACTGCCTAAAGTGTTAGCAGAATTCATCAAAATTTATCCTCAAGTAAAGCCTGAAATTCATATCGGTAACACGCAAATGGTGATAGGTTTTCTAGATAAAGGCAAAGCCAGTATTGGCTTAATTGAAGGGCCCGCATCGCACCAACACCTACAGATTACCCCTTGGCAACAAGACAAGTTAGAGGTTTTTTGCTCACCAAGTCATGCGCTAGCAAGGGTTAAAAAAATTAGTTGCAAACAACTCAGTCAACAATATTGGGTGTTACGTGAACAAGGCTCAGGTACCCGGGCCATTTTTGATGCTGCTATCGAACAAGTAGGCCTGCAACTAAATCTCGCTCTGGAAATATCAAGACAAAGCGCTATTAAAGAGTCGGTCAAAGCAGGCTTAGGGCTTGGTTGCTTATCAAAACTCACTATTGCTGATGAATTAAAGGATGGCAGTTTAGTGGCACTACAATCTCCACTAAACTTATCGAGACGTTTCTCATTGGTGACGCATAAAGATAGTCACCATAATTTACTGACTCAAACGTTTATTGATTTTTTAACCAATAAAACTAGCAGTAACTCATAACAGTCACTGCCAAGCTTTCATAAGCAAATTTTCATTGCGATAAAAAGTAAACAAATTTGTTTAGATAATTACTCGTATCTCAGCGCCTTGATTGGATTCTTTTTAGCTACTTTTGCTGCATTACCACCCACAGTACTCCAAGCAATAATCATAGATAACAAACCAACGCCTAAACAGATCGGCACTAACCAAAGACTACTCATACGATAAGGGAAAGCCTCTAACCAAGTTAACATAAGGTACGCTGCAATTGGCCAAGCTATAAGGTTTGCCAATACCACAGGCTTAGAAAATTGCCAGATAAGTAAAGCAACAATATCTTTAACACTGGCACCCATTACTTTTCTAATTCCAATTTCTTTCGTTCTTCTCTCAACGGTAAAAGCGGATAAGCCGTATAACCCTAAACAGGCAACTACAATAGCAATTATTGAGAAGACTAAAAACAATTGCGCCGTAGTTAACTCATCATTATATTGCGCCGCCATCATCTCAGTTAAAAATTGCAAATTAATCGGCTGCATTGGCACATTATTTTTCCATACAGCTTCCACCTTGCTAATTAAACTAGCAACATCATCACTGGCAAACGAAAGACTTGCGACACTAAAGCGTTGTGGGTTTAAGGTATAGACTGAAGCTCTAAGACCAAACTTAACTGAACGAAAGTAAATATCGGGAATAACACCAATAATGGTTAAATGCTGCTTGCCGCGAATGTTGCTTTCTAAGGTTTTACCTATTGCCTCTTGTGGGCTATTAAAGCCAAACTTCTTTAATGCAGAGCTATTTAATACGGCGCTGGCATTACCAACTTCACCTTCGGCGACTCTTTGAATGGTATCTGAGCCAAAATCCTTATTAAACAGGCGACCGGCTAACGGCTCTACTTGGTATGCTTCAAAAAATCCATAGCCCATATTATGGTAATTAATAATTTTACTGTCAGTTAAAGTACCATCAGAATTAGGCTCTAATAGTTTGAAATAATTATTGTTTTCATTATCTTGCGAAGGTGCTTCTGATGATAAAACAACACTAGTTATCTCAGGTAAGTTTAATAATTCTTGCGTTAAACTGGGCAAGTTTTCATCTGCTGTGCGAATATTTAATATTAGCTTATTGTCACTTTCATAGCCTACCGCCATATTATTAGAAAAGACCGTTTGGCCATAAACGACCATGGTTGATATCACTAAAATAATTGACGTGGCAAATTGGAAAACCACCAAGATATTTCTAAATTTAGCTGAATTTTTTGACTCAACACTCTTAGTCGATTTTAATATCTGCCCCGGTAAAAAACGTGATAAGTACAGAGCTGGATAGATACCAGCCCCAATGCCAACACAAATCGCAAGGCCAATAAGGCTTAGTAATAAACTGGGTTCATCAAGCAACCCTAAAGTTAACTCTTTGCCTAAGACTTCATTGTAAAAAGGCAATACCATTTCAACGGCAACTAAAGCAAACAATAAGGATAATAATACCAAGGCAATAGCTTCTCCTAAAAACTGTATAGCGACTTGGGTTCTACTTGCTCCTAACACTTTGCGCATAGCAACTTCTCGCGCACGTTTACTGGCTTTTGCTGTCGATAAATTCATAAAATTAATACAGGCAATCAGTAAAACTAAGCCAGCAACAATGATAAAGGTGGTGATCATTTTACTGTCGCCCATCGGGGTTAAATCCCCCATATTGCCGGCATCACGTTTGGCATTTAAATGCAGTGCTGAAGCCGACATTAATTTCAGTTTTAATACTTCTGTTACCTTGCCTGATGGTGCGCTCTTAGCAAACCTGTCGGTAATTGGGCTTTCATTATTTAACCAGTAATCAATGCGTTGTTGCAGTTCAGGAAGCTCAATACCCTTGTTTAATTTAAAGTAAGTGTAAACATTTAAACTCGTCCAAGTATTTAAAGTACCATCATTTTCACCAAAAAGTGCTGGCTGTAAATAGACCAACATATCAGTATTTAAATGCGTTGCATCGGGTAAATCTTTCATAACTCCAGTGATGGTCAAGGTTGCAGTATTACCACCGACACAACAAACGGTTAATGTCTCACCGACCGCATCACTCTTACCAAAATACTTATAAGCAAGCTCTTCACTGATCACTAAATCCATCGGTTTATTAAAAGAAGATTCTTTATTGCCATGAAGGAAAGGTAAATCAAAAATATCAAAAAAGCTGCCATCAACCATAGTGAACTGTTCATTAAAAGCATCGGCATTTTGTCTGACCGTCATATCAAATTGAATAAAACGCACACCGTTTTCAACTTCATTTTTTGCGTAGTTTTTTATTGCCGGCATCATACTGCCTGCCGAGCGCACGGTTTCAAAAGCACTTTGATTAGGCATTAAATAAGCGGTATGCATACGCACGATTCGGTCATGATCTTTCAACCAGGTATCAAAACCAGTCTCTTGTCGAACAAACAGCATAATTAAAATACAGCTCATCAAACCAATGGCTAAACCAAAAATATTAATGACAGAAAAGATGCCATTCTTAATGATATTGCGCCAAGCGGTAATAAGGTAATTGCGAAACATGATAACTCTCCTATTAAGCCTTTAAGCTGTTTTCTCTGCGGCACGCACACTTTGGGCGACAACATGACCATCAAACAAATTAATGGTACGCCTCGCATAGTCAGCATGAGCAGGACTATGCGTTACCATAACAATGGTTGTACCTTCATCATTCAGCGCTTGTAACATCTCCATCACTTCTTGACCGTGGGCACTGTCCAAGTTACCTGTTGGTTCATCAGCTAAGATCATTTTTTGATCGCCAACAACCGCACGAGCTACAGCGACACGTTGTTGCTGACCACCCGATAACTGACTTGGCAGATGTTTAGCTCGATGGGCAATACCTACTTTATCCATTACCTTATCAACTTTTTCCTTACGCTCTGCTGCTGGAATATTATGATAAATAAGCGCCAGTTCAATATTTTCAGCAACAGTTAATTCATCAATTAAATTAAAATTTTGAAAGATAAAACCAATGTTCTTTTTACGAATCACTGACAGTTGTTTTTCACTGTAACTTGCCACATTTTCACCATCAAAAAGATAATCACCTGCGCTTGGTGAGTCCAACATGCCAATGGTATTTAGCAAGGTTGATTTGCCACAACCGGATGGTCCCATAATGGCAACAAACTCTCCTTGAGTGATTTCAATATTGACATTATTCAGCGCTGACGTTTCCACATCTTGCGTTTGATATACACGTGTTAGGTTATGTAGTTTTAGCATGTTATCTTCCTTTGCTCTTCAAGAGTCTTTTAGTGTTCGGTTCAATGATTGGGTAAATTATTTCGATTGCAATTTGAGTTTTTGCGATGCGATACAGGGAGTTATTTAAAGTTTAATCGCTGCATATCTTGGTAACTGCTATACGGGCTAGTAACAACTTGCTCACCTAGCTCAAGCCCTTCAATAACTTCGATAAACTGATTATTGCGTCTGCCAAGGCGAACTTTACGTTTTACCGCTTCACTGCCATCTTGGCTGACAACAAAGAGCCACTTACCACCAGTATCTTGGTAAAAAGCACCATTGGGGATTAACATAGCCTCACTAGCATCACCTAGCGTGAGTTTGACTTGCATGGTTTGCCCACGGCGGATCCCTTTAGGTTGTTTATCCATAAATTTAAAATCTACTTCAAACTGCCCGTTTTGGACTTGCGGATAAACTTTGGCAATAACTAAGTCATAGTCTTGGTAAACTGCTGTTTGCCCTATATCGATACGACCTAAATAAAATTCATCAATAAACGCTGTCAGTTTATAGTCATTTGGCGTATCTATTTGCCCGAGACGTTCACCACGAGCAATACTTTGCCCTACTTCGACATTAAAACCTGACAAAGTACCAGCAACAGGCGCTTTAACATTCATGTTTTCAAGGTTTTGACGAGAAATAGCGAGGTTACTTTCTAGGCGTGTACTGGTGTCTTTTAAAAAGGCAAGTTGCTCACCTTGCATACGTGCATCTGATTGTTGGCTTTCAACGGTTAAAGCTAAACGATCTTTATACCACTGCAGGTTATCTTGTGTATCTTCAAGTTGCGACTTAGTGATTGCACCAGTGGCAATAAGCGATTCAGCACGACTAACTTGGCGGCTTAACAATTTGATTTGGTGTTTGATATCAACAATATTACGTTTATGCTGCAAGCGATTTTGCTCTAGGCTGAGTTCAATTGAACGCATATTATTAAGTTGCTCTGCAACACGGGTTTCATTTCCTAAAACACTGAGTTGTAACGAAGCATTTGAAAGCTCAACAATTAAATTTCCTGCGATTAAGCTGGCACCATCTTCAACCAATATTTTCTCGACACGACCACCTTCTACGGCATCTAAATAAACAGTTTTTGCTGGTGTTACTCGGCCTCGAATAGGAATAAAGTCTTCAAAAATTCCGGCGCTAACCTTAGCTACCACAATGCGACTATTATCCACAGTTAATACTTTGCCAGTACTTTTACTGGCAACCAAATACCCCGCATAAACAATCATAAAAACAATTAACGAACTGAGCAGGCCTTTTTTTAGCGGGCTTGTTTTACTAGTAACTTTTCTGTCCATACCTGAGCCGGATACAGCTTTGGTTACCGAAGTGAGTGGTGCGGTACTTTTTGTCATGATAAACCTGTAATCAAATGCTATTGGTCTAAACCAATAAATAAACTTAAGGAGTACATTTCAACAATCATTCCAACTTGCAATTTATTGTTTTTAAAGGGCTTAACTAAATCAGATAAAATTAAACTTCAAAAAAACTGTACGTTTATGAACAGTAGGTGTACGTTAATGAACACTTTATCGATTAAAACAGTCAAATGATAAAACTAAAATTTTTAGGAGTTTCAAGGTGAAAAAAGAAGGTAAGATCCTCATTGTCGATGACGATGAAGATATATTAACGGCTGGTAAGTTGTTGCTTAAACGTCATTTTTCACAGGTAAGTACGTGTAATGTCCCTGAGCACATTCCTCGCTTTATTAACGACCAACATTTTGATGCCATCATTTTAGATATGAACTTTGGTCCCGGTGAAAGCTCTGGTGCTCAAGGGTTTTATTGGCTGCAAAAAATATTAGAGATCAAACCACAAAGTGTCATTATTATGATCACCGCTCATGGCGGTGTTAATGTCGCTGTTGAGGCGATGAAATTTGGCGCTACCGATTACATTGCCAAACCTTGGCAAAATGAAAAAGTAATTGCCACCGTATCAACAGCGGTGTTATTGGGGAGAAGTCGCAGTGAGGCACAAACCTTACGTGAAACCAATAAAGTTTTAGTTCAAGCCAGTAACTCAGTAAATCAACAGAATATGTTGGGACAATCATCTCAAATGCAACATATTCAATCACTGATCGCTCGCTCAGCTCCTACCGATGCCAATGTCATGATATTAGGTGAAAATGGTACCGGAAAAGAGCTAGTTGCCCGTGAAATTCATCAACAAAGTACTCGTGCTCAGCAAATATTTATGTCCGTTGACTTAGGTGCCATCAGCGAAAGCCTTTTTGAAAGTGAACTGTTTGGCCATAAAAAAGGCGCATTTACCGGGGCACAACATGACAGAGTTGGTCGATTACAAGCCGCTGATGGCGGTACGCTATTTTTAGATGAAATAGGTAATTTACCGCTGCATTTACAAGCAAAATTATTGACCGTTTTAGAGCAGAGAAAAGTAACGCCACTTGGTGAAAATAAAGCAATACCCTTTAATGTGAGAGTGGTATCAGCAACAAATTTAGCTAAAGAAATACTGCAAGATGAAAAACACTTTCGACAAGATTTGCTCTTTAGACTGAATACGGTTGAGATCAACTTACCGCCACTGCGTGAGCGAAGTGAAGACATTAGCTTGCTTGCTCGCCACTTTTTCGATTTCTATGCGAAAAAATACCAACACGCTGGCAGTGTTAACAAACAATTGAGTAAAGACGCATTGGCAGCAATATCTGCGTACACTTGGCCCGGTAATATCAGGGAGTTACGCCATGCTATTGAACGGGCGATGATATTAAGTCAATCAAACATGCTTGAACCGATTGACTTTCAACTTGATGTTGCCAATCGCGCTCAAGCGAGCAAACCAGCGCCAGAGGCTTCTTCTCGTGTTGAGTCCATCACTCAAAGCACGAATACTCCAGATGATATAGCTATGCCTGCAGAGCTTAATTTAGAGCAAATTGAGAAAAATGCTATTGCTTTAGCGCTAAAAAAGCATCGTTTTAATATTAGTCATACTGCTAAAGAGCTGGGGTTAACCCGTGCAGCACTTTATCGAAGGATGGAAAAACATGGACTTTAAACGGTTTTCATTATTAATTGCTACACGCACAATTTTAGCGATGTTAACGCTGATTTTTCTTACCCAAGCCGTAATGCGCGAGGGCTATCACGCAACTACCTTGTTGCTAGCGACCATTGTAGCGCTGCAGTTTATTGAATTAATACGCTTTATTTCAAAAACGAATGCGGAATTAGTACGCTTTTTTGAAGCCGTTCGCCATGCCGATTTTTCACAGCGTTTTGAACTAAAATCTCTAGGCAATGGCTTTGATGAATTGGGCGCGACATTTACTGAAATTTTAAAGCGTATTCAGCAGGTTCGTTCAACTCAAGAAAGCGAGTTACGTCAAATCAAAGCGATTTTAGAGCACGTCCCTGTACCACTACTTAGTATTAATCAAGACGGAAAAGTCACGTTATTGAACAACAGTGTTAGGCGTTTATTTGGTACAAATACAGTCACCCATATTAACGACCTCGCACTATTTAATGATGATTTTCCTAAGAAATTGCAAGGTATTCTGGCTGGTGAAAGAACACTGATGAATATCAGCATTGATGAGATGGAGCACAAATTAATTGTCTCAGCTACTGAAATTACCACCGCAGTTCAACACGAAACCTTACTTAGTATGCAGGATATTCAAAGTGAACTTGCTCGGGCACAACTTCAAGCCTGGCAAGAACTAGTCAGCGTATTAACGCATGAAATTATGAATAGCATTACTCCGGTTGCATCTCTTGCTAAAACCGCAGTCGATTTAGTACAAGACGTACAAGAAAAAACACAAAACTTGCCTGAGATTAGCAACGAAGTAACTGAAGAATTAGATGATGTTTTAGGGGCGGTGAAAACAGTGGCAAGACGCAGTGACGGTTTAATGCAGTTTGTTACCAGTTATCGACGATTAACTCGTCTTCCTCAGCCCAACAAACAAATTTTGTTGATTGAGACATTATTTAATCACGTGACCAGACTAGCGAAAGAAAATTGGCAACATAATAAAATTGCATTAACTTCAAGTATTACGCCACACGCGCTAAGTATTCATGTAGATGGCGACATGATTGAGCAAATACTACTTAACTTGTTACTTAATGCCGAACAAGCCGTTGTCAGCAGCCAAGTAGAAAAACCAGAAATCAGTTTACATGCCTTTTTAAATATACGCGGCCATGTTGTCATTGAAGTAGCGGATAATGGAAAAGGCATTGAGGAAGAGAACCTGTCGCAAATTTTTGTGCCCTTTTTTACCACCAAAAAAGAAGGCTCAGGTGTTGGTTTAGCGCTAACGCGGCAAGTAATGCTAGCACATAACGGCAAAGTATCAGTACGTAATAACAAACATGTGGGTGCTACTTTTAGTTTAAGCTTTTAATTTTAATACTTTGAAGTAGTGCATTGTTATCAACGATAAGGCTGAAAGTATCTAGCAGCCTTGCTACTTACCTATCTCTCATACCGTTACTTACTCGTTGGCCTTAACCATTGCTCAAGCAAGCCATCACTGTTGCTGGTTACGATTTTATCATCCCCATCATAAGCAACACTCAATATTGACGCCCTTCCTTTGGTTACTTCCGATTGCCACTCTGCAATTAAAGCGCCATCGACAACTCGCCAAAGCTTTATAACTTGCTTAGGTGAGCCACTAAGTAATAGAGAGTTATCTGCTGAAAACCTAGAGTCATTAAATTCAAAAAATCGTAAGCTGGTATCTAATTCAGATAAAATATTTCCGGTAGCTAAATCCCAAAAAGTACGATCTTTGATAGCATCTAAGGTAAAGCCAACTTTGCCATCATGACTTATGCTGACATGGTTAACACGTGAACCATGTTTAAAGTCATGAACAGTGTCACCCGTGTCTGTGTGCCAAAGCATGGCTTTTTTATCACTTGAGCCAGTGAACGCCATCAGGCCATCATCTGATAAACTAACAGAATTAATATCTAATCGATGTTTGTCAAATGTGCTTATTTTATTGCGCTGTACATCAATGACACTGGCTTGACCATTACGAAATCCTAACAATATCTTGCTGCCGTTCGCAGAGATATCAATATCATTGATGATATTGCCGTTAACTTGCCACTCTCCTAGGGGGCGATGATTTGCCAATGAATATAAACGGACCGACATTTGATTAGACACTAGATAAAATTGATTATTCTCACTGATATCTAGCAGCTCCATAAACTGCGCTTCATTACCTGTTAAACAGTGCAATGGTTTACTGTTTTGACTATTCTCCCATAAACAAACACGCTGCCCGTCAGCAACTAAATTGAACCTACCATCTTTAGAAAGCACTGCTGCTTTAATAATGTCATCATTTTGGCTTAATGCGTTCACTGACTTAGCAGTATGAACATCCTCTTGGTTACAACCCCAAAGTGCCAATACAGTTAAGAAGCTAACAAGTGGGTAAATTTTGTTCATGAAGAGCATCCTTTAATAGTTGAGTCGATGAAGAGATTAATAAAAGATATAGAAAATTAAGTATCGGCAATATAAGCACAATAAAAGACGGTTACAAGCAATTGATTTATTTAACTAATGCTAATTCGCTATCAACTTACTTTCCAAGTAAGTCAGCCAAGGTATTTTCAATACTAACGTGGTTAAAATCAAAATCATGCTCGATTAATTTTTGCGGGTAAATATTCTGACTGACCAGCAATAACTGTGCACCTTGCCCCATGAGTAACTTAAGCATAGCTTCAGGTACGGCAAACCATGTAGGTCGATGAAGTTGCTTTCCTAACGCTTTCGTTAGTGTCTCATTAGTAATTGCTTGAGGTGAAGTACAGTTTATCGGGCCTGCAAGTTCTTTGGTCATTAAGCTAAACTGAATGGCATGCACCATATCTTCAATATGAATCCAGGAGGTATACTGTTTACCCGAGCCAAGCTTCCCTCCTAAACCTAACGAAAATGGCAAATGCATTTTGGCAAGTGCTCCGCCATCATTGGCAAATACAACGCCAGTGCGTAATAACACAACTCGACAATAGTCACTGGCCTTTTGCGCTATCAACTCCCACTTTTTACATAACTCATGGGCAAAATCCGCTTCAGTTACCTGCGACTCTTCATTTGCTGCAATATCACCGGTATCACCGTAAAAGCCAATGGCCGATCCACTGATTAGGCATTCAGGTTTATTTGTTGAGCGTTCAATCATGGCTACAATTTGCTCAGTTATCCCCCAACGGCTTTGGCGAATTTTTTCTTTTTGAGTGTCTGTCCAACGTTTATCAACAATAGGCTCACCAGCCAGATTGATAATCGCTTCAAAAGTATTTTCTTCTGGTAGCTGCTCTATAAATTCAATATTGCCAGGTAAATCCCACTGCGCAGCTTCGCTATTTCGAGTTAACACAGTAAACTGATAAGGTTGTTGGAACGCTTTAATAAAGTGTCGACCAATTAACCCTGTTCCACCCGTAATAAGAATTTTCATAATATATTGATTCCAATAAGTTAGTACTGACTCAGCCTGTTTAGACAATATTAATGGCGATGTGATTAACCATAGTAATACCAAGTCCATTAAGTTAGTTCCCTCCCAGAGTTTATCAGCAGTTTGAGAACAAGTAGAATTTTTTGTATATAGTCACTCTCTATGAGAGAAACGCTAAGCCGTTATCGAATTGCTGAAAACTATCAAAGGGCGAGTTTAAAAGGCTTATATGCTGCGTTCTTAACTTCGACAATAGAGTAACTACCCTCTTCTCTTAATGCCTTTTCTCTAAGCCTTTTAACTCTCGCTGAGTGAGAAGGACTTATTGGAATTGGTATAAGAGAAATGAGTTATTCTCAGCTAAAAAAACCGTAATACCTCAACAGCATACGGTTTTTATTTTACAGATTAATGCACTAATCCTAATAGCTACACTATTTTTTAATCCACTGCCCTGCCGCATTTTGGATCATGTGGCCTGCTTGAGTTTTTGAAATAGCTTTTTTACCCGCTAAACTTGTTACTTGCTGCATAGTAATCTTATTTTTTCTGGCTAGATTTAAATAAATATCTTTGCGCTTTTTGTTAACCGTATCAACGAGGCCTTTTACTTCAGCGCTGGCAACAACCACGCCTAAATAGCCATTAGGCATCTCACCGACAAGACCCTGTTGTTTCGCTTGCTCTAACGATATTGCCCAAGCAGAAAAAGCTACTGAAGCAGCAATAAGGGTTAAACCCATTTTTTTAATTAAGTGTTTTATAAATTTATTCATTATTGCTCCTAGAAAATATCGCTGTCATCACTGAAAATATCGTCGAGTTCTTTATCTACTTTCACTTTAATCTCATGATCAATTTTTAAATTAAGATTAATGGTGATCGGCTCTTTAGCACTCACTTCTACTTTATGCGTACAAGCCGTAAACAAAAACACAGCTAGCAAAGGTGCCAGTATTTTATCCATAAAAATTCCTTAGTTAGGTTGTAAGCCTTTGATAAATTTTTCTTCAAAGTGCTCAGTAATATTTAGAGACTCTAGCAGACCTAATAAGTCATAGCTAAGGTTTAAATTTAAATTTACATCATTATCTAAATCTGGGTTTTTGCCTTTAATAGCAGTAACTAACAGCATATAACCATCGTTTGCCATAGAGACATCTGATTTCAATTGGTAGTAGTGCAAGTTTTCTAAGGCATCAAACGCCAGCTTTAGCTGAGTATTCGTGGTTTTTAACTCTTCAACTGCAGGATTGTCAAAGACTTGTATTAGACCCTCACCTACGTTGTATAAATGACCGCCTTCAATTAAAAAATGCTCTCCATCATAAAAAATGGGTAACTCTCCTGAAACCCTCCCTGTAATTACAATGCCTTGCTTTTGATCTAATTCAAGCAACTTCTCTAGATCAATTTCAGTTAATCTAACAGCAACCGGCTGCTCTTTATTAAAAGGCCACTGCGCCCCCTCTACCGAGAACTCACCACCAAGAAAATTCCCTTGGGCTTTACCTAATTGAATTTGCACTTCATTATCAACAAAACTGATGTTGGTGGCAGTTGTGAAGTCTGTGATGGGAGTTGCTATCTCTATTTTAGCAATGGTCAGGTTATTTGACGCTTCAGAGCTTTTTAACATCGATTTTATTTGACCATCTTGTGCGATAAAATTTTGCTGCCAATTTAGTTCTTGAATCCAAGTACCTTCAATTTCGCCAGTTACATCTTCAACAGATACCGTTAATTGCATAGGATTTTTAAGTAAATCACTACTGTTTTTCACTTGTCCTGATAACTGATAACTAAGCCTGCCGTCAATTAAGCTCAGCTCTGCAGGTACTTTCGCTTTTAATGCTAACAAGTCAGTAATCAGCAGGTCTTGTGCTAATAAACTTATACTCGGTTGTGCGATGTTTCCTGTTATTCTAGCGTTAACGAGGGGTAACTTATCAGCGATAACTTCAGTAGTAACGGTTATATCGGAAAGAATTCCGTTTATTTGGCTGTGGATTTCAATTTCATCAAATTGTATTAAGCCAGGAAAC
>Ga0105348_1001730_pt1 | contig 14087 bp, 13 predicted proteins | sample EN8Hudsemesocosm_2_FD_83504 | JGI IMG/M metagenome (GOLD analysis project Ga0105348, IMG submission 83504) | Methane-oxidizing microbial communities from mesocosms in the Hudson Canyon - EN8C Hudson Canyon | ecosystem: Environmental > Aquatic > Marine > Cold seeps | place: Hudson Canyon... | reverse complement strand
ATCCAGTGGTCTAACCGTTGTGTCATCTTTATCATCATTTGCAAATCAGGCTTGCACTCTAACTTCGAATGCTTGTTTGGTTGAAAGTACCGACCATGCGATACGTGCTAGTTTGTTCGCTAACGCGACTACTACGACGTTAAAAGGTTTCCTTGATAGTAATTCTAATATCCAATTCCCGAAGATAGCTACAGCTTTTTCTGGCCTAACAAGAACAGCTCTTGCACCGTGAACGAATAACTCTCGTAAGCCTTTATTCCCTCGTTTGCTTATACCGAGTAATGTTGGCTTTCCTCCCGTTGAAAACTGACGAGGCACTAAGCCAATCCAGGCGGCTAAGTGCCTCCCATTTTTGAAATCAGCAACGTTACTTATATCAGATAAGCAACGACTAGCAGTTAGATCTCCCACTCCTGGAATCGTTTTGAGTAGTTGAGCTCGTTCATCGTTGTTCACAATTTCCTTGAGCTTTTTATCTTGAGTTAAAACAAGCTGATTAAGTTTTAGGTAAAAGTCATGGTGGTCTCTTAATTCTAAAAGCAACATCGGTGGTATTGGCTCACCATGTTCCGCCAACCATTGAAATAATGTTTTCATTTTGGCATGAGATTTTGGCAAAGCCATGCCAAATTCTAATAAAATTGATCCGATACGCGACATACATGCTGTTCTGTCTTTTAGATAGCTTGAGCGTATTCGTTGAATGACTGATATCACTTGAGATGATTCAGTTTTAACGCTGACAAAACGCATAGTTGGGCGAGTCGCTGCTTCAGCTATGGCGTCAGCATCAATGAAATCGTTTTTGTTTGTTTTGACATATGGCTTAACATACTGCGGCGGTATGAGTAGTACTTTATGTCCAAACTCTTGGCACTTTCTTGCTAACCAATGAGAGCCACCACAGGCCTCCATAGCAATAGTTGTTATCTCTGAAATAGAAATAAATTGAATTAGTTTCGGACGACTAAATTTTTTGCGATAAACCTCTCGTCCAGATAAGTCATGGCCAACAAGGTGAAAGGTAGATTTTCCTATATCAATTCCAAGAATGTTAATAGTAGACACGATGATTCTCCTCATTTAATATTCTGCCCTAAGTGTAGATTAGGGGAGGTGGACCATCTTATTAACGCCATAGATTTTATGGAAACTTAGTTCGTATTGAGGAGTCAAACTAATAGCAATACAGTAATACTCTTTCTAATGAATGCTATTTAAACGAGATCAAGAAAGTCTTTAATATAGTTAATCGAATTCACATGCATAGGAAGAATAAACAAGCGCTCCAAAATTCATTATTTAATTGCGTTTCAAAGTATAGCTAGAATAGAGGAGGAGCTGACTCTAGTTTTATCTATATATTAAAATAGATAATTATGAAGTTTCCACTAGTGCGATTATACAACCACTTTATCCTGCCACATTGTTAAACCATCTCAATGGTATACTAATTTTTTGATTTTTATTTTAGACTGCAATTAAGTCAAGTAAGTGTTTCAATTAGCGTAGAATGGGCAGTAAAGACCATACTTCCTTTAGTTACTCTTCAGTCGCCTAATTTCTAGGTAAGCGATCGAATTTAAACGGTAAATACGAATATGATGGTGTGTATGAGATATTGGAATATTATCTGCGTTGTATTACTTATCAGTGCATGTACTCATAGCAATTGGCGTACGGCTAGCAGAGAACCCGCAGGTATTTCTACTGCACCAAGTGAAGATAGTCGAGCCATCATTGAATTCTATGCTGCTGACGCTTTTAGCTGGCGCGGTTGGTTTGCTGTTCATCCTTGGATAGCAATTAAGGAGGATAAAGCGACTAAATATAGAGTTTATGAGGTTACAGGCTGGCAAGTAAAACAAGGATTACCCGCAATAAGGCAATACCAAACTCTGACACCTGATAGATACTGGTATGGTTCAAAACCTGAATTATTACTTTCTATTAAAGGTGATAAAGCCTCGAAGCTTATTCCCAAAATTCAGGCAGCAATAGCCCTTTATCCTTGGGTAAATGAATATAGCGTTTTTCCAGGCCCTAATAGTAATACTTTTGTTGCTTGGATAGGTATTCAAGTACCAGAGCTTGGATTAGAGTTACCATTCAATGCTATTGGAAGTGGCTATGCTGATTGATTTTTCTGATTTTATGAACTTTCGAATATGTTCTTAAAAAAACAACTTGTTTGGCCAAAGTTTCTATCTCAGTTTGGGGCATAAACCGAGATAGCTTTTATGACAAGTCTGTGGCAGAAGGCGTCCATGCTTCCTAAGTTATTTTCAACTTAAATATCTATAGTTTCAGACAGTTCAAGTGCGTCATCGACATATATACTATGATAACCAACTGTACTTTCGAGCTTTGTATGAGCAAGTGAAATTTGTACTGCTCACAGGTTTTTAGGTTTTTATAGAGCAAAGTTGCCTTAGTGCGCCTGCTTTTGTTTTTAGTTTTCATGAAATTCTATTTTACACGTAATGAGGCCGTATTACTGAAATCTGACACTTCACCATCTTTATATGCTTGTACTCGATAAACATAATTACCTGTCGATAATCCGCTGATATCGTCAGAAAATGAAGTGATATTACCACCAACAATAGCAATCCGAGAGAACTCTGTACTCCCTTTGCGTTTTGTACCACGATCTATATAAAAGCCAAGTTCATCTGAAGAATTATCTAGCCAGCTCAGATTAGCCACATCACCACTTTGCTCCGCAACCAAATTACTTGGTGCTATCATAGAGCCTGGCTCGGGCTCCGGTTCTGGCGTAGTTGAATCAACCGTCACCTTGATAGTTTCAGAGGTAGCTTCGTTAACTGAATTAACTGCTTTCACTCGGTAGCTGTACTGGCCTGTTTCAGGCACTGTATCTGTATGACTAGTTGTGTCTTCGCCCAAGGTAGCGACAATTTCAAATTGAATTCGACCTCGGAATTTAATCCCTCTTTCAACTTCAAAACTTGTTTCACTATTATTATCGTCTTGCCAGTTCAAGATCACATTCATACCGTCGACTTGCGCAAGCAATTCACTTGGCGCGGTTAAATCGAAGGGATCAACAACACTAATGTCAACAGTTGCAGTATTCATCGCGCCAACATTATCAGTCACTGTATGAGTTACAGTGTAATCACCGCCAGCAGGATAAGCGTATTGCACTGTCTCTCCAGTGCGTGTTTCTTCATTACCGAAATCCCAAGCATAGTTAGTTATGGTGCCATCATTATCGTAGGAAGGTGAGCCACTGAAAGTTATAGTTTCGTCAATGTTGTAGCTGCTCGCCATCTCTCCAATGACAGCGACCGGCACTTCATTGGTGACAGGATTTAAGGCATAATTAACTGCTGCTTGCGCATTAACCAAACCATGCCCGAAGACGTTATCATCTCCGCTTCCGCCAATGTCGACTGCGGTTGAGAAAATGCCATTTTCAAGCTCATTAACCGTGATATTGGGGTTGGCGGCCACCATAAGTGCGGCAATCCCAGCAGCTAATGGAGAAGAAAAAGAAGTGCCACTGTAGTAAACATATCGATTATTCGGGTAGGTGGTTAGAATACTAACCCCCGGCGCGGTAATATCAACAAAAGTGCCCCAATTTGAGAAACTAGCTTTGTTATCGTTTTGATCGGTAGCGCCGACACCAATGAAGCTAGTATAGTCAGGGTAAGAAGCAAACTCACTGCCATCATTACCAGCTGACATAAACAACAAACCATTGCGAGAACGCAAATATTGGGCAGCAGAGTCAATTGTGGCATATTGAATGCCGCCGTAACTCAAGTTCACCACACGAGCACCATTATCAGCCGCATACTCAATACACGTTGCCATAGTGGAAATATAGGCTGAGCTATTGCCATCACTAATTGCAATCCGCACCGGAATAATATCAACATTCCAATTTACCCCAGCTACGCCTGTTGCATTGTTTCCAACAGCGCCCAAAGTTCCTGCCGTACCTGTTCCATGCCCATTGGCATCGTATATGTAGGTTGAACCATCATGTGCATTATAGGCCAAATCACTGCGAAGGTTGGGGCCTAAATCAGGGTGGTTAACATCAAATCCTGTATCACAAACAGCGACTAAAACATTGTTGTTGCCAGTTGTTATATCCCATGCTTGCTGAATATTAACATTATTGTGGTGCCATTGATTGCCGAAGTTTGGATCATTGGGTTGCAGGGTTGGCGGCACAGCATAATCGGGCTCGGCAAATTCGACAAAACCACTGTGCTTAATGATGTTAGCAATGGCTGTTTCGCGCCCTTTTTGTTGAAAAGTAGCAATGGTGATTTGACTTCCAGCCAAGGTTTTCTCAGCCAACAGACCTTGGCTTCTAAGCAGAGCATTTAAGGCTTTCAATTCGTCCGCAGAGGCATTGGCAATTTTTTTATAAATCACCGTGCCGGGCTGAATATTGTATGCATCATTTGGTGTCGCTAAAACACTTGATGTTATCAAAAGAGTTAAAAGCACTAGCAAGTATTTAAAGTTCGATGTTGCATGACAGAATTGGTACATGAGTGACCTCCAATGCAAGTAATTGTGATACAGATTAAGTTAACCTATAACTATTAAAAATCATGCATATTTCATGCCGTCTGCCGAAACTTAAGTTTATTCAAAGAGTTCTTAACAGGCGGGAGGACAGCATAACAATAGATGTAAAATATCTTGACACCACATATATGGATTATATCTAGAATTATAGTTTTCGCCTTCAAACTAAAAGAGTGTCCACAAGTGTTTAATCATTAAAAAAAATAAGGCCTTGTTTGTGGGGCGAATTCAATGGTTCGCTCTATCTCGCAATGGGGCACATACCGAGATAGCCTTAATAGCAGGTTGGTTCGCATAGTTGATTATTAGCAGGTACTAGCTCAAGCACTATAAAAGAAATCATTCGGTTGTGTTAATGAACTTTGTGAAGTTCTGGGTGCAATTAATAGCGCATAACCAAAGGATAATCAGCGTATTGAATACTAGGACGCTCATGCCAAGCTGATAAAAAATGTCTGCTAGTACCATGGGTACAAAACAACTGACATATCAAAAGATATTCAACCCTAATTGACGTGTGTAAAGCGGGCTTTGTCCTAGAGTTATTTGCAATAACTGCAACATAGACCAGATCATAGAATAGTCCAAGCCAAGTTGCTTTTCTTATGTCTAATTCAGCCATTAGTTATCTCTTATAGGTAAGCTATTAAAATGAACATTTTGGGTTGCTAGGGGCTACCAACTTAACGTGGGTCCCACAGGAATGAGTCCAGATGGATTAAGCGCCGGTTGCCCAACAAAATAGGTTTGCTTAATAAAATCTAAGTGAAAAGTAGAGTTGATATTTTTGTTATTCATTACATCAATGACGTATCTTTGTATGTTGTTAAAATAACTAAGTGGATGACAATTAAGCTTGAAATGAGTGTAGTACACCAACTCAAATTGGATCAGTGTTGGTATTAATAATACATCACTTAATGTTAACTGGTCTCCGTTATAGAACCTATTCGTAGCGAGTCTATCGTCAAGTGCTCTTAAATTATGGAAAAATGCGGAGGTAGCTTCTTCATATTGCGTTTGATTATTTGTAAACCCAGCTTTAAATGGTAGATTATTTAAGTGCTCATTTATCCAAGTACATTGCTGCTTAATTTTTTCTTGCAGGTTTTCAGGCAATAAATTTATTGTTTGGTGAGAAATTTTTTGTGTGACTAACCATTCAGTTATTGCTAAAGAGTCGTTACTTACTATTGTTTTAAGTTTTTTATCCCATAAAACAGGCACAGAAACTCGTCCAGAATAATCTTCCTTAGCATCACGATAAACCTGATATAAAAAATCGTTAGACTGTATTGGATCCGGAAATTCAGCGTTAAATTCCCAACCATTTTTATCTTTTAAAGGCGCAACAGAAGAAACGGTAATGTACTTATCTAATCCGAGTAATGATATGGCAAGAATGGCTCTATGAGCAAAAGGACAACCGTAAGAAACATACAAATGAAATCTGTCTTTTTCTAATATCGATAAATGATCAAAGTTGTCGCTGTGATCTAGTTCAGACGGGTTGCCTGATTCTTGCCACTGACCTTGTTTCATATAAGCCATTCTAATACTCCTACAATTGAGCTTCAAATGTTCTAATAAGATTCGTTATTTCTTGATCGGCATCAGGCGTTAACTTGCCATCAACCATTTTTTCAAAATAACTGCCAAGGCTATAGGTTCCTTTTACATCGCCGCCCCACCAAGGCATGAGTTCGGTCATTGTTTTTATGTTTGTGGCCCCGCCCGTTGGGCCAGGGGAGGTACTCATTAATAAAACCGGCTTGGTCTCATTACCAAAAAATGGGCTTTTTGCTGGTACTAGTCGCGACAACCAATCGATAACATTTTTTAAATAAGCAGGCATTGAACCGTTATGCTCAGGCGTTGCGATGATAATAGCGTCGTGTTTAACAAACTCTTCTTTAAGATGATAGACTTCTTGAGGAATACCTTTAGCTTCAATATCTAAGCTATATATTGGTAGAGGGAAGTCACTTAGATCAACCATAGTGACTTCGTTTTCAACTACCTTTTCTATGGCAATGTTCAGTAATTGCTGATGAATGGAATTACTGTGGTTACTACCGGTAAATGCGATGATTTTCTTCATTGTAAACTCTCTTTTTATTTATTGATAAACAGGTACATATTTGTCGTTTGTTAAGTATTCATAACTAGCAACAATTACGTCTTTCAAAACGTCAATTTCTTCTTTGTTTTGCGGTGCATAAACCAAAATCTCATTAACACCATGCTTTTTATATGGGTGAGGTTCGCCCCATTTAGCATGATAAACGGCTTCAATGTCCTGTGGTGGCAAACAGACATGGATGCTGCCATCTTTATGCAAATGTGCAAATTCACGACTTTTTGGCGGAGGCGGCATAAAACCATCTTTTGGCGTGCCTTTAATGTCCTCATCAAGCCACATTGCTCGACTTGAAGGCACTGAAATCCAAGTTTCATGTTCTCTAGACTTAGGGAAAGCATTAAACATCCAATCTGCGAGTGAGTGATATATTTCTCGTGGACTATGCTGATTATGCTGTAAATGAGGTGGAAGAGGATTTGTTATGGGTTTCACTCCAACTCTTTTAGGTAAGGTAAGTTCTGACATTGTATTCTCCAACAAACTACTTAATTGATGCCAGTATAGATAACTTGCTTTTATTTCTGAATACCGCAAAATAAGAAAATATATTTTCCAATAAGAGAAAACTATGGATAAATTAAAAGCGATGACCATTTTTAATGCTATCGTTGAAGAGTCGTCTATGTCTGGAGCTGCTAGAAGGCTAGGTATAGCTAATTCCGTTGTGTCCAAAAACCTAAATGAGTTAGAAACGTGGTTAGGCCGGAAATTGATTTATCGTTCAACCAGAAGCTTAAAGCTAAGCCTTGAGGGACAATCATATTATGACAAAATAAAAGACATTGTTGTGGCGGTTGATTCACTTGAACATCCGGAGAATGTAGAAAATATAGAGCTTATTGGTTCAGTTAAGATGACTGCGCCTGTGATGATAGGGAAAAGACTTTGTGAGCATGTATTGCCACAATTTCATGCTGAGTTTCCGGGCATTCATTTAAAACTATTACTGGCAGACAACTTCAATGATATGGTCGAAGAAGGAATAGATGTAGCCTTAAGAATAAGTAAACTCCCTGATTCAAACTTCATTGCCAAGAAAGTAGGAAAGCAAGCCTTACGACTGGTTACAAGTCTTGACTATGTTGAAAAATTCGGTGCCCCCTTAAGCCCAGAAAGTTTAAATAGGCATGTATGCATCGTTGATAATTCAGTAGCAAATGCCAAAAGATGGGGATTTACAAACACTGATGGTGGCATCAGTAGTGTTCATATCGATGGACCAATAGAGGTCAACGATGCTGAATGCGTGGTTAAGTTGTGTGAGGCTGGTGTTGGTTTGGCACAAGTGCCAGAAGTCTTTGTAAACGAGAGTATTCGTCAAGGGCGGCTTATTGAATTGTTGCCTGAAAAAACGATGGAATTTGATATATCAATTCTATATCACCAGAAAAGTACGGGCAGTCCAATCATTAAATCTGTTATTGATTTCCTCATCAATAATATTGAAGAGCAATGCTTTCTTTAAAGTTGTCATTGCCTTGAATTAGTTGCCCAGAGTAATAGACAGAACACATCAAAAGCCAACGCTAGTCGTTGGCTTTTTAGTTTTCGTCAATAAGCGTCCAATATTTATATTTCTTTATTTGAGAAATATGATTTCCCATTATTCACTGTACAGAAATTAATATTTCTAAATTATACTTGCCCACAAGTTCAAAATAGAAGGGTGAAGAAAGATGAAAGTATTAGTTTTTGGTGCAACTGGAAAAATAGGTAGTGAAGTGGTGAAACTTCTAAAAGAGGAACATGAAGTTATTGGTGTGGGCTCTCGTAGTGGCGATATCACGGCTGACTACACGAACGCAGAATCAGTTGAGGCGGTGTTCAAGCAAGTGCAAAACGTTGATGCTGTCGTTGTCTCTGTTGGTGGTGACAGTAACTTCAAACCATATCATTCCATTGAAGACGAAGATTTACGACTGGGTGCTGAACGAAAATTGGTCGCACAATTTCGTATTGTTTCCCTTGCTGAAAAATACTTAAATCGCGGCGGCTCGGTTACGTTAACTAGCGGTTTTTTATCTCATTACCCAAATGAATATAGTTTAGCCACAGGTCCTTTCAATGCTGCTATTGATACTTATGTTATGCAGTCAGCTGCTTTTTTAAAGAATGATTTGCGCTTAAACGTGGTCAGCCCAGCGCCTGTTGTTGAACCGATAAGAACGAGAACAGGTCTTGTTTCAGCAGTTGATGTTGCTGAACACTTCGTTGAATCAATTCACAGTGATAAGTCAGGCGTAGTTTATCGCGCTTGGGGTGGGCTCACCGTACCTGAAGAATACTCACTTTAAACTAACGAGGAAAATCAATATGAAATATCCATTACCCATCCGGGCTATTCATTGGTCAAGTGCACTAATTATTTTTGGGCTCATAGCGTTAGGAGCCTATATGACACCCTTTGACATAGACAACATGGAGCATTCTGAAAACCTCTATTTTTGGCATAAATCATTTGGTGTTTTGGCTTTTATCTTAGTGTGTTTGCGTTTGTTCTTTAGAAGTAAACATACGCTGCCTGAACTACCAAAAGGCATGCCTAAACATGAAAAACTGGCAGCCAAAGTTGCTCATAAGGCTTTATACACATTAATGATCTTAGTGCCAATTTTGGGCTACATCCAATCTTGTGTATATCCCTATAGTAGCGGTGTTCATTTTTTTGGACTTTTACTACCAGAGCTGTTTTCGGACAGCCAAGCAGCATTTGATGTTGTTAATGTCATCCATAAAGTACTGGCCTACTCATTGTTAACATTGATAGCAGTCCATGCATTAGGAGCCATTAAACATCGATTATTCGATAAAGAAAACGACGTTCTAAACAGAATGATTTAACACAACCTCAATACATTATTTATATTTGGAGATAACAATGAAATCGATAAAAACACTATTAATAACTATCCCTGTAGCACTTAGCCTTATGGCTGGAACGGCTTACGCTGGCGATACTGTAGCTGAACTAAAGGCCCAAATTGCCAAACTGGAAGCTCAAGTTGCTACCCATAAGGCAGAGCGAGCAATCACAGCGAAGAATCTGAAAACCTTCGATGACCTAGATCTAGTCGCATTTAACAATCGCGATATAGAACTGATCAAACAAATTCATGCGGAAGACGTCAAGGTTTACAACCCTGATGGCACAATTACCGAGCCGGCGGCTCCACATGTAGAAGAACTTGAGTTTCTCTTCGAGACTTTCGATTTTAAAGTGGCCGAGCACATTTTGCAGTTTGGATTTGGCGAATGGACCGCAGGTATTAGTATCTCAGAAGGCAAATGGATAAAACCACTAACCTTGCCTGATGGCACAGTGCTACAACCAACCGGTAAAAAGGTTAGTCTCAAGATTGCCACCATTGCACGCTGGGAAAATGGCCGTATTGCAGAAGAGTACTTGTTCTGGGACAACGCTGATTGGAATAAACAAATCGGTTTGTAGTTATTCTGGAATTGGTCTGAAATAGGCCAATTTTATATCCCAATGAGTTAAAGAAAAGGTCTTAGCCCAATGTTGAATTCATTAAAACTTGTTTTATTTATCTCGGTAGCTTTACTATCGAATTCAGCTTGGGCACAAGCAAGCTCCTTAGATTGGGGAGAGCGTCTTCACTTTTTCCGTTGGCTCGAAAATTATGATGATTTTGAGCCTAAGCAACACGATACTTTTGCCACGTTTAAGCACCTAAAACTAACTGAAAGCAGTACATCATACCTGACCATTGGTGGTGACTATCGTGGTCGCTTTGAACATTATTCAAATCAAATGTTTGGCATAGCCTCTGATGATTCGTCAAACTCTCGCTTGCAACGTTTCATGTTACACGCAGACTTGCAATTAGAATCTTCTCGATTCTTTGTACAGCTTTCCAAATATACAGAAGAAGGTTTAGTAAATGGTCCGCGCCCTTTAGATGAATCAGCAGTAGATTTTCAACAAGCATTTTACGAAAGTAAGGCTGAGTGGGGGAAATTCAAGGTTGGCCGTCAAGAGTTTGTTTTAGGTGGAGGTAAGAAAACTGGCGTAAGAGAAGGGCCGAATCAAAGAAGAGCCTTCGACGGCATTAATTTTACCCTTATCGGTAACTCGAATAACACAACCGATATTTTTTATATGCAGGAAGTGCAGCCCAAAAACGAATCATTTAAAGACTCCTCTAGTTCAGCGCGAAGATTCTATGGTGTTCATGCAAACGCGTTGGTGGCTTGGGAGAATGATGTAGCAATGGATGTTTTTTATTATGGCTACGATCATGACCGTAAAGTCTATGAACAAGGGGTAGGAAAAGAAGAGCGGCACAGTGTCGGAGTACGTCTTGCCAAAAAACAAGGTGACATACAATTTGATTATGAGCTAACGCATCAGTTTGGCGATTTTGGCCAATACGATATTTCCGCCTGGGGACTTGCGAGCGAAACGAGCTTTTTTGTAGAGAGCCTTGATTGGATGAATAACGTTGGCGTGCGTATTAATTATGCGAGCGGTGATAGTAATTCGCAAGACAGTGAACTGGGTACTTATAATGCCTTATTTCCCAATGCTGCGTATGTTTCTGAGTCAGCCTTATTTGCACCAGGTAATGTTAAGGATATTCAGCCGTTTGTTAACCTGCAATTAACGCCATATTTAACAGTATTCGCAGGTTTAGACTTCCTTTGGCGGGCATCAAAAGGTGACGCCTTGTATGTTAATCCTGGGTTTCCATTATTAACATCAAAAACGAGTGATGATAGTTTTTATGGAACACAATTTAATCTTATCGCAACTTGGCAACTAACTAACTTTTTCTCCATTCAAGGTTTTTATACGAATACATATGTGGGTGATTTTATCAAAGATAGTGGCGGCAGAAACTCTCAGTTTTATATGACTTCAGTAGCATTCAAATTTTGACATGAACATCCTTTCTTTCATTCGACTGTTTGTAATTAATAAAGGTATACGTCCTAAAAGTTAGTAAATAAAACATTATTTCTATCTCGGAAAGGGGCACTTAACGAGTTACAAGTTTTGACCATTTTTGGACCGTTTGGTGCGCACAGAAGACATAAAGCGTCCTCGAATATGAAGATCAACTTTCTGATATATAGCTGACATGAATTCATACTTCTAAGGCTTATACAGGGGCAAAAACGCCAGAGGTATTTTAATTGTCATTTCAGGACTGAATAACGAACTAAACGAATATAAATACCATAGTATTTCTCTTCTTTTATCGTTTCTTAACCAGTCAGGGCTATGCACCCCAATAAAAATGCCAGTCAGCTCTAAACTGACTGGCATTAAGATATTTAGCTGGTTTGGGTAGACTAAAAAATAATTCGCTGTAGCTCATTATATAATTTGAAAAAAGCAGGCTTTATTTAGTCATATTGATCCCATGCATTCTCGCGCCTAAAAATAATATTGCAATCGCTAATAAGATTAGTGAACTAGGCTCTGGCACCGAACGAACGTGTCTAATATCAAAACCAAATTGAAATGTAGTATGTGCTTCTTCGCCAGTCACAAGACCAGCACAAGCACCAACAAAACCTAGAGCACTACAATATCCAGAATCTAATGCTCCGATAGGCGAAGCGCCACCAGATTCATCAAAAACTAAAATATCTATCATATAAAGATTGGCATCATATAGGAATGGGATACCAACCGTTAGATCCGCTTGAAAACCAAAGATATCAGGACATCCCCCTGTATGGCTAGCAGATGTGGAGCCATCTAAACAATTTCCATCACTATCACCACTATTTGTCGTTTCTTGAAATTCAAACTCAATAGCTATTGTAGGTGCCGATTTAACACCACCACTTTCAGGAGTGGTTGCGTCCAAAGTTAAATAATCGGTTAAAGTACCACTTGTGAGTGTAGCAAAACTACCGCTAAGTGTATTGTTCCAATGAGTAGCACTTATACCTATACCTATCTCACTTCCCGTAGGAGGAGGAGGACCAACCATAGTATCTACAGTTCCTGTAACATGACCACCACCAGTCCTATGCTCATCTGCTGGACCGTCACCTATAGTTAAGGCGCTTCTAGAAGAACCTGTGGCTTGATTTGGATTTTCGAAATCTCCGTCGCCAGCTCCCCAAGATAATTCATAGTCTGACCCAGAAGTTGTCCCTGTGCCGTCTGAAAAGTCCCATGCCGTGAACTCTGCCCATGTGTCATACTCCCAGTCTATCACAATGGGTCCAGCTTGAACTGTAATTACTGTTAGGGAACAGACCAATATAGTTGCAATTATTCCTATCTGTTTTTTAATAAATTTTAAGTTATTCATTAGTTTTTGCCCTTTTTGATTAAGAGAAAATACTTTAACTTCATGTATTGCCTAATAATAAATATTAAGCATATTCCTTACCAGCGATTCAACACATTGATTTTGTTTGTTATTTTTTTATTCGATTTTTTAAGCTCATTTATTTGTAAAAAATATTCATTGATAAAATTAAGCCATAATAACCATACGTTATTGATAAATGGACATATAACATTAAACCGTGTGTTTTTATTAATACTATTTATTGTGACCTACCATTATTAAGTGTAAAATTTTACGACACTTAATAAGTTTATTTCTCCCTTAGTTTTTTCACTTTGGCTTTAGTCAGTTTATTTCTACTTCCCGTCAACATAAATCGCAGTTGAATCTATTACCTTGCCATCAATTTATATCATTACATATAGAGACTATTTTTTCTGATATAACGTACAAATCCTGCTGTTTGAATTTTTGCCCATTTCGCAAACCTGAATAATATTTTTAGCTAAATCAATTCCAAAGATAGTAGATTTCAACATAGTATGGTCTCCTTAATAGTTACTGTAACTCTAGACTAGTTGCTAGGGTTGTGGAGTCCATACATCGCCATAGATATATTGTGTTTAAGTCAGCTATAAAGGAAATAGTGAACATAATTTTGATGTGTTCATAATGAAAGGTTTTGACTGCTCCGTGGTAGCTACTGCCCTTAGTGTTTTATTTTAAATGTATATTATTTAAAATTTAGCTTAATATTTTGAAAGGACTTTTCAGTTAGCTAAGAAGACATAAGCCTTAAAATATTTCCCATATATTTTTAATGCCTTTTACTGGATCAAGACATTTAACCAACCCAACCCAACCCGATTCAACATCGGCGTTAAGATGATTTTTCGCCCAACGTTGTCAGTAATTCTTACACTTTTGGTGTTCGTGATTTCTACATTGCTTCAACTTTATGATAATAAGTGGGTAATATTTATTGGCGTACTTTGTGCTTCAAATTACTTAGCAGTATAACGTGATAGATTTTTGCTCATTATCATTTCAGGTGGACAGGGTTCAAAAGGTACAATGAAATTTAAATTTTT
>Ga0105348_1001726_pt1 | contig 14123 bp, 8 predicted proteins | sample EN8Hudsemesocosm_2_FD_83504 | JGI IMG/M metagenome (GOLD analysis project Ga0105348, IMG submission 83504) | Methane-oxidizing microbial communities from mesocosms in the Hudson Canyon - EN8C Hudson Canyon | ecosystem: Environmental > Aquatic > Marine > Cold seeps | place: Hudson Canyon... | reverse complement strand
TGGCATGACCGTTGCTCTTAAGTACCTCAGGAATACTTAATTCCTGTTGATAATATTTGGGGACGTAAGCGATGAGATCAATAATTACAAATACACTCATCCAAGCCAGTCAATGTGTCGGTAATTTTATCGGTAAGACTGTTTGGGAAACAAATGTAAAAGAGTTACTGGCTACTGCCGTTATTAGTTTCGTATTAATGGGCTGTGAAGCTCCTCTTAATCTGGACGGTATTGAAAATGAACTGAATAAATCGGTACGACGTACTGATCAACTACAAGCTGTTGCGCTTAGCCAAGGCATTGTAACAGTTGTTGGCTCTGATGGTTTGATTTTAACCAGTGCAAGCAATGAATTAAATTGGCAACGTCAAGTGTTGGCAGAACGTGCCAATTTTGTCGATATTGATACTTGCCCTGATAGCTCTCTTATCGCCCTAAGTATGGAGCATAGTGTTTGGGTCAGCACAGATCAGGGACAGTCTTGGAATAAACATGACATTCCCACCCAAGAAAGCCTAATTTCCTTAACGTGTGGGCCTGATAACAGCTATTGGGCAACCGGAAGTTTCAGTACCTTGATAAGCAGTAAGGATCAAGGACAAAGCTGGCGGGAAATAACACTCAATGAAGATGCTCTTATTACCCAAGTTCAATTTTTAAATGCCGATGAGTTGATAGTCACAGGTGAATTTGGCCTAGTTGCACGCTCTATAGACGGCGGTCAAAATTGGTCTGTTCAGGAGCCTATCCCCAGTGAGTTTTTCCCGCAAGGTAGTTATTTTAGTGATACAAGCACGGGCTGGGTCGCAGGTTTAGGAGGCACAATCTTAAATACCGCCGATGGCGGTGAAAGTTGGACGACTCAATCAACGCCAACCGAATCTCCGCTGTATGGTTTCTATGCAAATGACAATCAACTCTTTGCCTTTGGTGATCACGGCACAGTCCTTAAGTTGAACGGCTCAGTTTGGGAACGTCTCAAGTCCCCCTCAATTCCGGTTTATCTACGTGATGGTACGCAAATCAGTGACAGTCAGTTAATCGTGGCGGGTGGCTGGGGCAGCTTATTTACCGTCGAACTTGAACAATTATAATAATCAGTGGAGCTTGCGGATATGTCCGATAATACACTTATAAATCCTCATAAACTTACCCATCTGTTACATAACATTGATGAGCGAGTATTTAATCATCCTAAGACTATCTTAGGGCTAATTTTGGCAATAACAGTGTTTTTTGCTACGCAGATCCCCGGCGTGAAAATGTATTCAGATTTTTCCGACTTATTGCCGCAAAGTCATACCTATATTGAACTGCATAATGATATTAAAGAATCATTTGGTGGTGCTAATGTGGTTATCGTAGGTGTTGAAATTGAAAACGGAGATATATTCTCTAATGATGCCTTGGCGCGTATTCATCGTGTAACTCAGGCGGTCGACAGCCTACCGGGCGTTAATCATAATTTGGTTGCTAGTGTGACTCACCGTAATTCCCGCAAAGTGTGGATGACGCCAGAAGGCAATGTAAATTCTGAGTCTTATTATGATCCGCAGGGCGAGCAGTTAACGGTTGGAGAACTAGATAACCTGCGTCACGATATTACCGCCAACCCTGGTGTTTATGGTCCTTTGGTCAGCCCTGATATGAAGATGGCACTCGTTAAGGCACAACTTAATGAAGGTCAGTTGGATTATGCGAAAACATTTGAGGCTATTCAACAAATGCGCGCAGATGAAGCAGAAGATGGCTTTAAAATACACGTAACCGGACAGCCAATGTTGGTGGGGTGGGCTTATCAATATTTGGGTCAAATCATTGAAATTTTCATGTTTACTGCGCTCATTATGCTCATTCTGCTTATTTTTTATTTTCGCAAGGCATATGGTGTCTTGATTCCTTTGGTTGCGGTGGTTGTTTCTACTATTTGGGGCATCGGAATTATTTCACTATTTGGTTATAACCTTGACCCATTAGGGTTGGTTATTCCCTTTTTAATCTCGGCCCGAGCTATGTCCCATGGCATTCAGATTGTCGAGCGTTATTATCTCGAATTGAACGAACATGCAGACCACCAAAAAGCCGCTAAGTTGACCTTTGAAAACTTATTTCGGCCAGGAAGCCTTGGTGTAGTCTCTGATGCGATAGGGTTATTATTAATCGCTATAGGCTCCATTCCGCTAAACACTAAACTGGCTCACTACGCATCACTTTGGGCACTGTCAATTATTATCACCGTTTTGCTCGCTGTGCCAATGTTATTGTCGATTCTACCAAAACCGAAAAATTACGAAATGAAGCATAATGTTTTTCGTAATGTTGGCTATATCTGCGCCGATGTGATCAGCTCGGAAAAAATGGCCAAAAATGCCTTGATATTTGGCGCTATTTTGCTGGCGTTTGGTTGGTACTTTTCTTCCAAGGTTGTTATTGGTGAGTCTGAGCCTGGTTCGCCAATCCTCTATCAAGATCATGATTATAACTTATCTTCAGGGGCAATTAATGACAGTTTCCCTGGCTCTGAAGAGTTGTACATTGTTGCTGAAACGGATGAGAAAGGCGGTATTAAACGTCCGGAAGTGCTCAAAGCGATAGCAGATTTGGAGAAACATATGCTGTTGGATCCTGGAGTGGGTGGCGCAAAAGGGATTCCCGACTTAATCAAGCAAGTTAATCGTTTGTTACATAATGATGATCCTCGTTGGGCTCAAATTCCTGACGATAAACAGTATGTCGGCGGTTTGATGTTTACCTATATGATGTCCAGCCCGATTCCTGGGGCACTGAATGAATTTGTCGACACCGATGAACGTATTGCCAATCTGGTTTTCTTTTATAAAGACCATCAAGGAGAAACCATTCGTCGGGCCATACATACCGCTAAACAGTGGATCGAAGCGAATGAAGGTAAAGTTAAAGGTCTGAAAATTCGCTTGGCTGGCGGCACCATTGGTGTCACTGCAGCAATGAATGAAGCGGCTTATGAAACTAATCTTTGGGTTTTGCCACTGGTGTTTCTACTGATTTTTGTCATGGTGATGCTTTTTTATACCTCTGTGCAGGCTGGCACCATGATGTTTATGGTCATGATGTTTGCCACGACGTTGACCTATGCCTACATGGGAGTAACTCATATGGGGATTAATATTAACACCGTGCCGATTATTGCAGTTGGTGTTGGCGTAGGTATTGATTACTCAATTTACATGATGGATAGAATTCGTTCTGAGATGGTCTCTCAACGCGACCTGAGTAAGGCCGTGCGAACTGCCATTCGCACTACTGGTTTGGCAATCAGCTTTACCGCAATCACCTTGATTTCTGGGATTGTTATGTGGGTCATTCTATCTGATTTACGTTTTCAAGCCGATGCCGCATTACTACTTAGCGTCATGGTCATTCTCAATGGTGCAGCAGCGATGTTGCTTGTTCCTGCTTGGGTACTGCACTTTAAACCAAAATTTATCTGTGAAGCTTATGTAGATGATGATGGCGTGATTCACGGCTAATTCATTTGCATATACAAACTTGTTCAAAATAAAAACAATGAAGGGGTTAATAATGTCAAAAAAAGAAATGATATCAATGAGTAAAATTGCTTCGGGAGTGGCTATCGGGCTAATGGGCCTATCGATGGGGTATGTTGCACCAAGTCTGGCGAGTGAAACAGAGATAGACGGTTTTGTCGAAAACGCGACTTATTATCGCGACGGACGGGGTATATCTAAATTTCGTAATACCTTACAGCTGGAGTTTAACAAATCACTCCAATCGGCGAATTGGATGAATGTTTCTATCAACGGAACATTAAGAGGCACCTATGACGGTGTTTATGATCTCAATGATGAGGAATTTGGTAAGGATGCCACAGAAGATTATCTAGGTGCGAACTGGCATGATAATACAACCATATCTTCTCAGATGATGCTAACACCGGGAACACCTTTTCCTTGTGATAATAACCCAACAATGTGCTCCAATTTAAATGACTACATGGATCATGATGAAAATGAGGCACGCTTTCCTGAATTCAATGATGAGTTAGACTTTATTCGTGAACTTTATATCTCGGCAGATAAGCAGCTAGATAATGGTAATGTGTTGAATTTAACTTTTGGTAAACAACAGGTCGTTTGGGGGAAAACTGATTTGTTCAGGGTGCTCGATGTGATTAATCCGGTAGATTACTCTCGTCATAATATCTTTGACGAATTGGAAGATATCCGTATTCCACAGTGGATGATAACCGCTGAATTGCAAATGGGGGCAAATAATGTTTTTGATGACTCTAATGTATCGCTCATTTGGAATATTGATAAATTCCGTCCAAATAATCTTGGCACTTGTGGACAAGCTTATAGAATTCTAGATGCGGGTTGTTTCTTTGCCTCAGGCATTCCTCTTGGGCCACCAGGCTCTGGTGCCCCTGTGGTGCCAGTTATCCATGGTGTAGAAGAGTATGATTGGGAGCTAGGTAATACGCAGTATGGTCTTAAATGGGAAGGGGTTTACGGTGATGCTACTTTCTCACTAAATGCCTTGCATTATCGCCAACAATTACCGTCTATACATTTTAGGGCAAATACTGCTAATCCTGAAGTCCCAGTTCCATTTGCGCTGGATGGCGTATTTGATATTCATTTTCCTGAAGTTAATTTATTCGGCGGGTCTATTGACTATTACGCTGAGGGAATGGATGCAGTATGGCGATTGGAATCGTCTTATACACAAGGGGAAGAGTTGCCGCGTGATACTGATGGTCATAAAGAAACTGACATGTTCCGTTATGTTATTGGCTTCGATAAAAACATTATTATTCCTGAATTGGGTACACGCAGTGCTTTCTTGTTTTCTGCACAGATATTTGGTGAACATATCTTAGATCATGAAGTTGATATGCCTAATGATGAAGAAAATTGGTTTGCTACCCTGTTAATCAAAGGTTGGTACATCAATAACCGCTTAAGTCCGCAAATTATTATTGCGCATGACTTTGCGGCACAGGCTACTGTAATTGCGCCAAGTATTGAATATTTGGTCAGCGATACTTTGAAAATCAATCTTGGTCTTAATATTAAAACAGGTGGTGATGAACAATTCCCTTGGAGCGCAACGGCACTATTTGGTCAACCGGGCGTGCCTCAGCATGAGCCGCTGGCCCGTTTTACTAATGGTCCGATCGGCGTTGCTAATCAGGAAGACGAAGTCCAGTTGACGATTCGTTATAGCTTTTAAATACAACTTTAAGAAAGGTATTAAATTATGTTGAAAAAATTATTAGTTACGCTGGCTGCAATAACACTATTTTCCACTAGTGTTACAGCAGCAGGTTTGCAAGATGTTGAGAACTCATTTTATCCATACAAAAATGGCGCGCCAAGCATTCCTGGTTTGGCAGCAGGAATGACGGTTAATCAGAGTAACGTCGAACTATTTAAAGACGCGCTTGATCCTGCGATGTACCAATTTATTAAATCGGGGGACACTGAAATTAAAGTAGGAGACACTACCTCGTTTGATCTACACCCGAGTTATGTTGAAGCAACGAAAGCAAATTTGCCGACAGTAAAATTAGGTACTAAGCCCGGTGAAATAAGTGGTTCTTTAGCGGGGCGTCCATTCCCAGAAGAGCCATCATTGGATGATCCACGCGCAGGGGAAAAACTGGCATGGAATTATAAGTATGGTTATAACTGGGGCGATTCTGCTGCTATCATGCCATTCTATTGGAAATTCCGTAACATGAATAATGCAAAAGTTGAACGGACCTTGAAGTTCAACTTCCATTTTCTCAACTTTACCCATCGTACTCAGCAGGAGCCAACGCCTGCGATAACACCTAATCCATCGAACCTCTTTCGTGGTATATATGTTCAGGTGCTAGAACCGTTTGATGTGAAAAATACTCAGTTGTTGATCCAACGTTTCGAAGATGATCTTAAACGTGATAACGCCTATTTATACCTAGGTTTTCAGCGCCGTGTTCGTCGTTTGTCTAGTGGTCAGGTCACCGATTCGTTCTTAGGATCTGACATTATGATTGAGGATTTTGAAGGCTATAACGGTCGTATTTCTGATATGAAGTGGACCTTTAAAGGTACACGTAATATGTTGATGCCTATGTATAACCATAATGAAATGACGCTAGATAGCGAGACGCATAAAGATGATGAAGGTTATCAGGTGGTTTCGTTTGGCGGTAAAGGTAACTGTTTTCCTAATGTAACTTACCAATTGCGTAAGGTTTATGAAGTTGAATCTGAGTCGGTAGACCCTAGTCATCCAATTAGTAAACGTAAACACTTTATCGATGCACAAACTTTTACCATTCCACGTAATATCACTTATGATCGTAAGGGCGACATTTGGAAAAGTTGGTCAATTGGCCAAGCACATCCTGACCATCACTTAGCCCAAAACAAAGGGACTGGTGTAGCAATCGATGATGCCTTTACTATGATTGATATTCAGGCGCAACATTGCACCACAGGTCAGTTTAAAGGTATTGTTGATCCTAAATTAACGCCAACAAGTAAGATGACTGTAAATAACCTGAGAAAGTCAGGTAAATAGAGTTTGCTGATTTTATTTAGTTGATTCGTTCGCTGTTTTGCCCAGGCCTTGCCTGGGCTTTTTTATGTACAGGATGTACTGTATGTTGCGGTGCCATGACGTCATATGGATGTGACTGATTAGACAATGCAGAAGGTACAGGACGTACCTTATTAGATAATGCAGGAGCAATTATCCTGATGGCAAGGAGCGTGTATCTTCATAAAAACATTTTCAATTATAATATCTGATACTTAGTCAGTAAGATTAATATTCACTTTGTGCGCACTATAGTCCATTTAGTCTGAACAATGCCATAATTAGGATGTTCAGATCATGTGCCTATTTCATACGAATATTGTGCGCTAATCACTTTGATGATTTCTCCTTTGCTTTCGATGACCTAGGTACGCCTTAGCTCAATAACGAATACTCAGGGCTTGCCCATAAAAGCTATCTATATTGCTTTCGAAGAGCTTTGTCATACATGCTGACAATATTAATCGGGGTAATCATGATTAAGTTTTCAGATAACTATCCTGTTTAAATGGGTATTGATTGGGCATTTCCGATAAATTACTTTACAGCTAGGTAAACAACAAAATGAACCTCCTCCTAGAGCAAGTAATTGTTAATATCAGGTCCAAGGCTACATCGAACTAACTGACGATACTATGCTGTTGACGCCACTGTCTTGGGGTTTGCTGTGTGTTTTTTTTAAAAGCGGTGGAAAACGTGCAGGTATTTTTGTAGCCTACCATTTCTGCAATTTGGGTAATGCTTAACTGGTTATTCTTCAGATACAGGTAACTTAACTCCATACGCACTTCGGCCGACAATTGCTCATAACTGTAACCCAATGCTTTCAGTCTTCGCTGCAATTTTCGAGGAGACATTTCAAGCTTGCTGGCAATCGTTGATAAGTGATATTCACTCGTCGCCAAATTATGTTTGATATGAGCCCTAACCAACTGCAAAGTGTGATCTTCCTCTCGTTGTGCTAGCAAAGTATCAGCATATTGTTTAAGCGTAGTATGCAGTTGTGGTTCGGAGCCAGGCAAAACAATATCGAGATCACTTTGATGTAACCACACACCATCAAATTCAGAATTAAAAAATATTGGCGAGCGGAAAAAATCTTTATACGGTTTGAGATGTTGCGGTGATGAGTGACGAAAACCAACACTATAAGGTTTCCATTTTTGGCCCGTTAGAAAACTGAAAATCAAGCAAAATTGAGCAACGGCTAGCTCAATCGCTTCGCGTTCGCAGTATTCAAATTTGATCAACGGTTTAAAATCCATTTTGATGTAAGTGCCAGAAGGCTCCATGTCCCAAATAAAGTTGCCTGAAAAGATGGGTTCGTAACGTCGGCTGACTAACCATGCATCATTAAAGGTACTCGCGGTGCTCATCAATTGGCCAAGTATCCCAAATGCCGCTAAACCTTGCTGGCTAGCAAGCTCAAGTACATAGTGTTCACATTTACTCGCCTGTTTTGTATTAAACAGCAACTGGTACAAACTAGCAATTGGCAAATAACTATCGCTGAATGGATTAATATCAACAGGTAAGTTAGCCGAACGAAGTAACGCTTGGTAATCCAAGTCATACTTATGGCAAATCTCTTTAAAGCCATGCAACACACTAGCTCTCATTATTTTCATTTCGTTCACCAGGAAAATGGATGCTTTTTTAATGAAGACTGTCGTATTTTATATACTTTTGTCTTAATTTGTAAATTTATTTTTTGTTTTGAGTGTTATGTTAATTAGTGATTTAACTAGGAATAATGATTATGCATAAAATTTTTCGAAACATATCTTTGTTTGCAACTGTGTTGCTGGCGAGTACGATGTTTACTGGTTGTAACAATGAACCAGTGCTATTAACTGAGCAGGCTAAGTCAGAAGCATTGGTGGCAGAAGATGCTCAAAGTAAAGCGTCATGGCGAGAGCAATATGCCTACAGCATGGGATTTGCGGCGTACCAATGGGCGTTTCCATTTATGAATATGGCACGGCTTCGATACGACTGGACGAACATCCCGAAACAGTTAGACGTAGTTCCTTATGCTCCGGTTAATCACTTTTTTCATATAAAGCAGCTCACCGATGCGTCATGGCGAGGCGGCGGCGGCCCTAATAATGACACCTTATATTCCCTTGCCTGGGTGCATGTTGAAGATGAGCCAGTCATTCTCTCTATTCCTGCTTCCGATCGCTATTACTCATTTGCCATTTCAGGTTTTGATTCCGACAACTTCGCTTATGCTGGAACACGCACAACCGGCAATGCGGGTGGTAATTTTGCCCTTTTACCTAAAGGCTGGAAAGGCGAACTGCCAGATGGCGTTACCGCTTTAGCAGAAGTACCTTACCCTTGGTTTTTAATTATCGGCCGAACCGTTGCGTTGGATAAAAGCGATGTATCTTATGCGCAAGAGTTGCAAAAACAATATATCCTAACGCCGCAAAGCTTTTGGGGTAAAGATCCCGCGACTTTCCCTGCCAGCCGTGACGTATTCAAACCTTTTGATGCGGCAACGGATCCGCTGGCAGCCTGGAAAAACATTAATCAGGCACTGACGGAAAATCCACCGCTGGAATGGGAAAAACAACTGTTGGCATTGTTTTCGCCCATTCAAATTGGGCCAAACAAAGATGTCGAGAAGCTCGATGAAGACTCCAAGCGTGGTTTGATACGCGCAGCCAAGGACGCATTTGAAGTAATTAAAACCGCACAATTGGAAGGCGCTGGCGAGAACTTGGTACGAAAAAATGGTTGGTTTTACTCTCATGCCATGGGGCGCGGTGCAGAGTATGGCGACTATTTTTTTAGAACAGTACATCAAGCCTATTCAGGTATCGTCACCCACAACAATGAAGAAGCGATGTTTTACGGTGCTTATGTCGACCCAGAAGGTCAGTCCTTCCAAGGGAAAGACAGTTATAAAATTCGCTTTGCTCCGGGTCAGGAGCCTGAGGTAAATGCGTTTTGGTCAATTTCCATGTACGAAGAAGGTGCCAACTTTACCGATAATGAAATGGACCGCTATTCCATTGGCGATCGCACTGAGGGCTTGAAACGAGATGCCGATGGTGGACTGACAATTTACATTCAGCATAAAAAGCCCAGTGACGATAAAGTCTCTAACTGGCTGCCTGCGCCAGAAGGAAAGTTTTTCATGTGGCTTCGTGCTTATTTACCACAGGAAAAACATCTCAAAGGCCAATGGGTTATACCGCCAGTGCAGATTGTTACGGAAAAATAATCCATAAACGATGTTGAAGTAACAAGTTTAAAAGGCTTCGCGTTTCATAAATTAACAGTTCCATTAGGCTAGGTCATACCGCTACTTTTGGGACAAGTAAAACTCTAGGAATAATCAATATGGCTTATTTAAATAAAGAAAACCTGAACCTACACTACACTGACCACGGCACTGGTGAGCCTATCATTACTTTGCACGGTATGTCGGAAAGCGGACTTTACTGGACGCTACCTGGGATCACCGATGGTTTAGTCGCGGCAGGTTACCGCGTGATTAATGTCGATATGCGTGCCCATGGCCGTACTACCATAAGTGGTGATAATAAAGGTTATGATGTCTATACCTTAGTAGGTGATGTGAATGATCTGGCCGACAGTCTTGGGCTAGAACGTTTTCATCTGTTAACTCACGCCACTGGCGGTATGGTGGGTTTTAGATACGCCATGCAACAGGGTGACCGAGTGATCAGCATTATGGCTACCAACACGGCGGCATCTACTCTGCCTACTGACGAGGCGGCTGAGGTGACTGACCCAAGTATAGAATTCCCCAAAATCGATATCTCGCAAACGGAACAGGGTCAAGGCCTGATTGCCACTTTCCGCGGAAATGATCGAGAAACCATCATGGCCGGTCTTCGCGCATTTGCAAGGCAGCATCCATACCTCAATTGCATGCATAAAGCCGTCAATCCAGAAAGTGCCTTTGCTATGTTTGACGCTTGCGGCGCCAGCTCAGATCCTGAAAATATCGCAGACTTTTTGGGTGCATTTTATGGTGACATGAACCCACAAATTGCCGGCCTACGTAGTATTAACTGCCCATGCCTGATGTTGGAAGGGGAGTTCGATGTTCAGTTTATTAAGCCAGCTGAACAAGTTGCCCGTGAGGTACCAAACTGTAAGCATGTGGTATTAGATGACATGGGACATATGCTGGCATTCGAAAATCCACAAAAGTTACTTAGTGAATTATTGAGCTTCTTGGCTATATAAATCTAAGTTTTAATGATCACGTTTACTGATAGATACGTTTGCAACCTAGTAAGAGAGTATCGTTATGATTGAGAGTAAAAAAAGTTTCAGTAATTATCTGTTTGCCTTGCTGATGCTATGTATATTTTCGTTGCCGGGTTATGCAACCCAAACAGATGAAGAGAAAGAAGTGTAGTGGCATAGTAAATTTGGCCACTTAATTAGAGGTGTTTTGGCTGAAATACATAGAATGAACGAAATTAAATAATCAAGTAAAAACAGTTGGTTATTTGCTTTATTTGAGTTGACTCATGTGTTGACTCGCAAATTTCAGTAACCGCTTGACTAACATAAAAAAGTCAAGCAGCTTTCTAACATCCTTTCATATCAAATCGTTATGATCAAAAAAATGTTGCACGGTTAGTCACTCGGCTTCGAATATCACTCTCTTCAATTTAGTTATCATTTTTAACCCTATTTTTTCAAAATATCACGACCATATTTACCTGTGGAATTGATTTAGGCTCAACTTCTTGCCTGATAAACTTTTATCTCAAATTTCAATATATCAAATACAACAGCGTCATCATTAATCAAAATGGTGGTACACGGTTTGGTACTCGGCGCTGGATCAAAGAAAGGAAAAGCTAAAGGTGAAATAGTGAACCATGCAAGCGGTAATTGGTTTTAAGTACTTGTATCTTAGGAAGAGTACTTTTTATGTGAGGGCTAAAGTGCCTTGGAGCAAGGGAGGTAGGCTTTGTTTACGCACAAAAAACTCAGTGTAGCGGTTATTGTTCTAAATTGACTTTTACACTTGCTTCCTAGTTAAATCAACTTGTTATTAGCTCCAGTTGAAAATACCTTAGTACAAACCTCCTGCTTATTTTAAACGGAGTCTGAGTAACTAAAAATCCCTAACACCATTATATGGCGCAAGGGATTTTAAAATACGAACAATGAAGTTAAGGCTAGTAGAAGTTAAAACGAAGCGTTACACCAGCAGTCATGGGGGCATTCAACCAAACACGGTGATCGGTATTAGCTCCAGTACCAAAATAAGGTTTTGGTGTAATTACATTACCTGAATGTGTAAGTGCGTAAGTTTCATCTGTTATGTTCTTACTCCAAACACTTAAGTCCCAATTTTCTGAGCGCCAGCCAATACGAGCATTCCAAAGCATATAATCTTGCTCAGAATAAGCACCATAGGTTGGGTCAGAAAAATGCTCTGATTTAAAGCTATTATTTAAGTTAGCGTATAACTCACCACCAGATAATTCTGTAACATAATCAAATGATATGCTGCCTGACCAGTCTGATGCAAATGGCAAAACATGACCAGATAAATCACAAGACTGTTTGGCACCATTAGCATCAAGATTCCAGGTAACATCAGCTGAAGATACACAGTTTGCCCCGTCGAAATCATTATATTTAGCATCTAAATATTCAATTTTAGCCGTTACTGATAATTCTTCATTAATTAAATAAGTAAGATCAACATCGATACCTTGAGTGGTTTGCTTTCCAGCATTAGCAACGGTAAAGGCAATAAGGTCAGGATCGAAAGCTGCTGCTTGGAAGTCATCATACACAGTATGAAAAATAGAGGTATTTAAGCGCATTCTTGCGTCAAGTAAAGATAATTTAGCACCAACTTCAAAGTTAGTGGTTGTTTCTTGGCCATACTCTCTAGCTTCAATTGGTTGAGCACTAAACGCACCATTGAAACCACCGGATTTGGCACCAGTAGAAAGCGTCGCAAATAACATGCCCGCATCAATATTATAATTAACACTGATCATGCCAGTGACGTCATCATCACTACGACTACCCATTTCATTAACAGGGCCAGCTGTCATATCAAGCTCTCCACCTGTAAGTAGCACCCCTAAATCATCTGCAGCTGAGGCCACAAGGGGTCCGCTAACAGCTCCTGGACCATAGTAACTTCCTGTATATATTTGATTACCAAATGGTAAGCTAGTATCGCCCATACCATATAGCACTGCATTTAAGAAACTAGCACGGTTGAATTGAGTGCCATTCGCTTGATAAGCAGCTGAATGAACTCTAAAGTCTTTTTCTTCCTTACCATAGCGTAAACCAACAACTACGTTAAGATCATCATTGATGTACCAAGTACCTTGACCAAACACAGCAATTGACTCAGTTTCATGTTTGTTATACCAATTCACATAATCACCGGTTTCAAATATTTTTGTTGTCGTACCAGGAATAGTATAATCCGCGCCGAACGTAGCATACGCTTCATCTTCTGAGCCAGTCTCTAAATCAGAGTCAAAATAAAATAAGCCAGCCATCCATTCAAAGCTCTCACCACCGAATGAAGAAATACGCAGCTCTTGAGAAAAAGACTCTTCGGTTATAATCGAAGAAGAGGTAGCAATGTCAATTGCAGTACCGTCTAGATCAACATGCGTACCAGTTTGAGACCACTCTTGAAATGCGGTAATAGAAGTAATTGAATAAGCACCCATATCATAATCTAACTGAATTGAACCACCGTCAGCATCTAGATTTTGTTCATTAGGCGCTTCATTAACATAAACTTTTCTATTTCTTGAGTCAGTATCAACCAATGTTGTACCAATGGCCCCCTCATAAGCCGCTACATAACCATTTATGAAGCCACCTTCATCAAAATGGTACTCACCTGATTTTGAACCTGTTGTATCTGCACTTGTATAAGCAATAGCGCGTAGTGATAAATCGTCTGTGACATCCCAGAATATTTGGGCTCTAAACGCTTGTCTGTCGACATCATTTAGCGTATTACCCGTCGCTAAATTATCTAAAAAGCCATCTCGAGAGCTAGTCACCACACCAAAACGGAAAGATAATTCATCCGTTGCAGCAACCCCGACAGAGCCTTTGAAGTTAGCAATATTGTCGCTACCCAAAGTAGCTTCAACTTGAGCTTCAAACTCATCAGGCGCGCCTTTAGTACTAACAGAAATTACACCTGAGTTAGTATTTTTACCATATAATGTTCCTTGTGGACCAAGCAATACTTCAACTCGATTGATATCAACTAAATCTGCAATACCAAATACTGAACGAGGCATAAACACACCATCAACAAAAACACCAACTGAAGGTTGTATTGTTGGGTCTGAAGCACCTGTACCTGCACCACGAATACTGATAGAAGTCATCGCAGGGTTTGCACTAGTGAATATATTTAATGATGGAACTAAAGTTTTAATATCTTCAACTGAACTGACGCCAGCATTAAGCAGCTCTTCTTCACCCACAGTGGTAATGGTAATAGGCACATCTTGCAGCGACTGTATACG
>Ga0105348_1001723_pt1 | contig 14152 bp, 11 predicted proteins | sample EN8Hudsemesocosm_2_FD_83504 | JGI IMG/M metagenome (GOLD analysis project Ga0105348, IMG submission 83504) | Methane-oxidizing microbial communities from mesocosms in the Hudson Canyon - EN8C Hudson Canyon | ecosystem: Environmental > Aquatic > Marine > Cold seeps | place: Hudson Canyon... | reverse complement strand
TGGGCGCAGCTTTGGGCGCAGCTTTGGGCGCAGCTTTGGGTGCAGCTTTGGGCGCAGCTTTGGGTGCAGCTTTGGGTGCAGCTTTGGGCGCAGCTTTGGGCGCAGCTTTGGGTGTTGGCCCAATTAATACTTGAGGATGCTGCCGGTGTTTCTCTAAGTAAGGCAGCGTTAGCTCACCCGAATTAGTCTGCCAGGCGGCGACCATCGCTACATGTAATAAAAGTGACACGACAACGGTAATACGAAGCGGCTGTGTCGAGCTCATTTAGGGGAAGAAGTCTCTTGTGCCAACCAGGCCACGAGAGCCGCTTCAGTCAGAATACCGCTATGAGCATAACGCTGGCCTTCGGCATTATAAAAATAGGCCCTTGGTAGCTCTCCGTACCATGAAGGATCTATATTGTAACGCAGGCGCTCAGGCAAAGGGTCATTGAACAGCCAGTTCTCGTAGTCTGCGACCTGCTCAGACTTAATCAAAGCTTCGAGCTCAGCGCGGTAATCTTCGCCGTCGGTCGAAACTAAAACCAAGCGCTTCAATAAGTTGGCGTCTTTTAAACGACTTAAGAGTTTAAGCTCTTTCAGGCAAGGAGGGCATTCGATCGACCATAAGACCATCACAAAGGCTTCACCCTGACGAGTCTGCTCGATACTAGCCAGACTAGTGCTTTCGAAAGGTTTGAGGTTTACCCCCGCCTCTACCGTGCTAACAATCACCAGTAGTATCAAGCTTAAGCACCACTTCAGCGTTATAAACGCTAAGTTTGAGGCCTTAGTCAAAGCAGCCATTATCTCACCCTAAACCAAAGTAAACCATCTGCCTGCGTATGCCAGGTGGCAAATAGCTGATCGCCATTTCGTAAAAAGTCAGGGTGATCTGAGCCATGAAAAGTACTGGCAATAAGCTCTTCTGCCTGCCAGCTTTGAGCTAAGTCGTCAGAACGACGTAACATCAAGTCCATCGATTCCCCATTGAAGCGCTTCCAAAGGAGAAAGACTTGCTTCCCAATCACTTGAACTTGTGGCCGTGATGCAGCCGGACGAGAGTCGATAGAAGTCATCAATACTGTTTCTTGTGTGGCAAAGTCATACTGGCCGTACATTAAACCTTTGTGCTTCTCACCTTGCGTAAACCAAGCCATATGTGCACGGTTGTTACCATCAAAGGATAAATCTGGCCCGTGATGCGGACAGCCTTCTATCTTCCAGTCATCGCTGGCAGCGATAGGAGGAAGACCAGTAATGCTGGTCTGCTCTGCACTAATATAAGCAATCGCATGATCTCGAATACTGCCTGGGTACACATGACGCCACAGTATCGCGACCTCTCCTTGATCATCTGCGGCTATAGCGATACGACAACACTCGCAACTATTATCGACCCATTTAAAGTCTGACTGAAAGCTCGCGCCCTGATCGTCCGAGTAGGCGTAGTAAATCGAGGCACCGAGATAAGTCTGCTTGGTCAGCTCTGCTGCTTGCTTGTCACGCTTGTCTATCCAAAATAGATACAATCGCCCCTTACCATCTAACGCCATCGAGTCAAAGCGATGACTAATAACAGCCTTATCTTTATTGATAGTAATGGGCGCAGAAAAACTATTCCCACCGTCGGTTGAGCGCGCGAAACGCACATTTCCCGAATAACGCCCCGGCGTTTTATGGGTCCAGGAAACATAGACCTGATTATTATCACCGAGAACAATTTTGGGCCGATTCTCACCGTCATCATAGATGGCTTCAGCGCGCTGGTTGACGGCTATTGGAGCCGAATAAGTCTTACCTTGATCAGTCGATGTCGCGAGATAAATATGCCCATGCTGAGAGAACACGGCATATGCCTTACCTTGTTTATCTATCGCCTGCGAAGGCGTTCGACCACAGTGAGGTGAAGGCAGCGCCGTGGCCCCCTGACACTCAACCAGTAAGCTTTGCTTGACACTACCATGGCCTTGTTTCATTTTATCGCCTTCGGCATTGGCCGCCGCAGCACCCTGCTGATGTAAAAGTGCCAGCACCAAAGCCAGACGAGGCAGGAATAAAATTACAGCTTTATATGTGTTTTTCATAGTCTAAAATTGATACTCGATACCAGCAAAAAATTGACGTGGAGCGCCTGGCGTATACTTTTCTTTACCATAGCTATAACTGGCATCTTCGGCATATACCCTGTTTGACAAGTTGTTAAATTTAGCACTCAGTTTTAGCTGAGCGCTTACTTCGTATAAGGCTTTCAAGTGCGTCACGGTGTAGCCATCATAGGTTTTGGTATTGCCATCATCCAACCAGTACTTTCCGACATGCTCTACTTCAAATGACGCACTTAAGCCCTGAATTTTCTCTGGTGAATAAGTTAAACGCAAATTTGCTGTATCATTCGGTGCAGCAGCTTGTTCATTGTCATTATAAATTGAGTCATTCACAAACTCATGCTTTGAATACGAGTAAGCCAAACGCGCCGAGAACTCTGCACACAGTTGCTGTAATACAGACAGCTCGACGCCTTTATGGCGCGTCTCACCAGCGTTCACGTAATATCGATCACCGCTACTATTTTCCCTACGAACAATCGCGTCATCTATCGTCATATGATAAATAGAGATATCTAAACGCTGATCTTCCGTGGCACGCTTGTAACCCACTTCTAAGGTATCGCTCACTTCAGGGTCTAACTCAAAGCCAATATTATTAGTTTTAAGTGAATACAAGCGTGACGCCTGTGGGATACGAAAGCCGTTCGCAAAGCGTGCATAAATATTCTGCTGCTGATCTAAACGATAAGTCAGGCTCAGCTTTGGGCTCCAGTGATTAAAGGAGGGGTCGTTATTGCTCGATACTCGCGCATAGCCAGAAGAAACATACTCACCATCCGCTAAATTGTTGGTGTAGTCATAACGATTATGATCGTAACGTAAACCTGCTTCTAAAACCAAACGCTCACTGAGATCAAAGGTAGCGCTGACGTACGGAGCCACGGCAAAGTAGTCAACATCATAGTTGTATATCTCACCCGCCGGGACAGGCGATCCAAACCCACTTGGCACATAATCAAAGAGCTGTTTATAAGTACGAGTCGCCTGCGTATACTCGACATCCGTACCATATATCCAGCGTGTGCCGTCCAAATCAACATCCGCTTTAAACATGACGCCTGCAGTATTGGTCTTGCTGTCATTCTCTGGCAGGTTCCCCTCCCAAGTTGCTATATATCGATTACGATTACTGCGAATATAAGCAATAGTTGACAGCTCAACATTGTCATTTAATAGATGCGTCCATTCACTACTCAAACGAGCAAAATCAAACTTACGCTGAACCTCCAAACCGGATGCCACTTGTGCCTCGATATCACCTACTGACTCGGTATTGTTCTTAAGCTCATCCAAGCCAATCAGGCTACCCGCCATATCAGCTTCGGTCGAATTATAAGCCACCACTGTCTTCACACTGTTGTTATCATCAAGCGATACAAAATGCGTGACATTCATCTCTCGACGTTTTGAGCGAGTATGCTCGCGCCAGCCTTCGCTGCCACTTTGTGATAAGTCGAAACCTAATGAAGAATCATTACTCAACGTGGTACTACCTGATAGTCCGGCACGATAAAAACCATCACTCCCCGCATCAGTACTTAGGGTAAAACCTTTCTTGAGCGTTGGATCTTGAGAAATAACATTGATCGTACCTGCCACCGCATCAGAACCATACAATGCCGTACCGGCGCCTTTTAGTACTTCCGCAGAACCCGCAGAGCTAAAGTTGGTATAGGCCAAACCATTGTGATTGAAGAAGCCCGAAGACTGCACGGGAATACCGTCTTGCAAAAATAAATAGTATGGCCCGGTATTCGAAGGCATACGGATACTTGTTTTATGGCCCAGCGTTGAGCCCGTTTGCGTCACGCGTACGCCGGCAATCGAATTGAATAGATCTTTTTGATAATGAGGCTGATCAAGAGCGACACTACCCTCACCTATAACGTTAATACTGGCAGGCACATCAAATGTAAGCTCTTCATCACGATTCGCGGTAATACTGATTGTGTCTAGCTTATAAACGCCCTTCTCAGTTTCAAGCACCTGTTCTTCAAGTACTGTTTGCGCCCAAACTGAATTAGCCCATAGCAGACTCGCTCCTAACAATATCGCTTTCCTCACACCCACACCCTCTAGCTTTAACAGTACAATTCAATAATTTGGGTAGAATTATATCTAGCAGGTTTAAGAGCGAAAGTGACATTTTGTCGCACCTAAGACTTTACAAGAGAGAAGTTGAGCTAACACAGGTATTGCGCCAGTGCAGAGCCGACTGAGTCATAAAGGAGTACTCTCAGCCGGTAGCCATAGGCTTTACCACGGGAATGAAGGGTGGCGGGGCGACACAACAAGAATGACAGGGAGAATACAATACGAAAGCAACCATAATGGCGACTTGAAATAAAAGGCCCTTTCAGGCCTTTAGATCTTATGGGTTAGAGATTTGAGAGCTGCGTTTTTCCGCTAGCATAGCCGTACCCATATCAGGTGACATCACCGCTTTTTCGAGCTCTTCAAATTCTTCAGATATAAATTGGCTGAGCATATTCAGATCAGGCAAGTAATCCGATGCGCCGATAATACCGAAATCGAGCTTACCGTTATAAGAGAACATGGTTACGTTCAGGCGATGCCCTGGTCCAAGCGTACTCACCGGAAACCAGCCTTCCAGTTCGGCGCCTTCCAGGTAGAGCGCTTTTCTTGGCCCTGGTACATTAGATACGATGGTATGCGACAAAGCCGGTACAGCCGAGGAAATATTGACGGTATCAAATAACTGAGCCACACCATTGGTAACAAGTGAGTAAGCCTGAATACTTTGAGCCGGCGAGGCATCGATCTGATGACGAACAGCTTGTAAAGACGTGCCTATTTCTCTTAAGCGAATAATAGGGTCATCGGTTTTTGGCGATAAGGTCGTGGCAACCAAACCAATTTGATTGCCACCGACTTTTGCATCTTCTTTTCGCAGGCTTACGGGCATGGTAATAGTCAATGTCGCATCCAAGGGGTGGCCAATATGATCAAGGTAACGATGTAAGGCGCCATCCAAACACGCTAAGGCAATATGGTTCAATGTGTTACGGGTAATCTTACGTAAGTGATTAACACGATCCATCGGTAAATAAGTCGTTGTAAAAGTCCGCTTAGAAGTGACGTTCCCGGTTAAAGGTGTCGGCGCCGCTGTAAAGGGTAAAGAAATCGCATTCTTAGTCAGGCCAACCGCTTCAAGACATAACTGCGTCGAAATTCGTGACAAGCCATAAGCTGCCTTGGCATTGCTAGTGGCAGTTGACATTACTTTATCGAGCAAAGTCGGTTTAGCTCTACCTGACTTTTTATTATAGGGATTGTCTTTCATGGCGAAGAAAGGTGGCAAACCTTTTTCTGAAGCGCTATCACTGAGCGTTTTCTCCATAATTCTGCCGGCTGATATGCCGTCTAATACGCTATGATGAAAACTGAAATAAACCGCGAAACGGTTACCCTCTATGCCATCAATAAAAAAGCAGCGCCATAAGGGCTTAGTCATATCGAGACGAGGTTCATGCAATTCGGAAACAAGCGCATTGAGTTCATCCATAGACCCGTCGTTCATCTCTAGATAGAACAGGTGTTCCTGAGCTTTAAAGTCAGGGGATTCTTCCCAGAAAGGAGCTAAAGGATTTTTGGCGTTCAGAATCAAATTGTAGGGAGCGCAAGCTGTATCAACCTCCAACCAAGTATCAAATAATTTTTTAACAAAGTTTTTAGCAGCTCGCTTGGGTTTTTGATAAGTCTGCAAGCCTGCAATATGTTTGGGGCTTTCGTCGGTTTCGGTAATTAAAAATCCGTTATCAACAATCGTAAGAGGGCGTTTTTTTGACATACTCTATATTTTCCTTGGCTGCTTTAATGTCATCCTATGTGGTGCATATAGTTTAATACACTATTGGCCATTATGCCTCACTGACTCATCGTCGCGGATAAAAAAAGTATCGAGTGTTTTTTTAAAAAAGAGAACAATTACAAGTTGACCATAACTCTTACCTGATAAGAATATAAGCATATCGGGGCATTGCATTCTTCTATTTCAAGCCAATATTAAATAGCATTATATCTTAAGCAAACAACAACCTCAGACTTAAAACCTGATTTCGGCCATTCTCCGACCTCTTTAGCCAGTATTTTCTGACTCGCTGTAAACCTACAACAAGCACATCACTCTCAACTAATCGGCATTCCCGGCAGCTGTCGCTTCCCCAGTAAAGATAATGTATTCAGCCAAACTGATTTTCCCGTTCTCATCAAAATCAGAAAATAAAAATGAGTTAGCCAGGTCCTGATTCATTGAAGCTTCGGTTCGCGTTAATAATCCGCTGTGATCAAGATCGAGATATTCAAATTCAATTTCAGACGCTAACAACTCATAATGCTCTTTTTGGCTATCCAGAATCCGGTCTTCAACAGCATACAAAGCGAGTTGATTGTAGTTCAGTCGATGGTTTGCCAAGGCATGTCCCGAGTCAGCCGCGATTGAGAACCAGCTATTCGCATATTGCAAGAGAGTAAGCTGATTAGCACCGACTTCAGCTTCATCGAAGGCACTTCCATCGAGATTATTATTTCCCATCGCCAAGGTCATGAAGCATTCGCCTTTTTGATAGGCCGCTTCAGGCAATACTATACTGTCATTATAATCCGAGCTAAAACACTCGTAAAAAGGACCCACACCATCGGAGGATTTGCTCGTCAGCGCATCTTGAATATCAACATGTTCGGCACCGCTACAGCCGGCTAAAGCCAATACGATACCTGTTGTGAGTAGATACTTATTCATTTTCAGCCTCCTTCACATAAGTCACATGAACTTTGAAAAAAAACTGTCTATCTTTGCCAAAACAATCAAGTTTGAATACCAATCCTACAAAGCTTTAGATTCCACTCTCCTGTCCCAGTCTACCTTTAGTATAGGCTTTAGTGCTTATTTTTTGTACAAATCTTTCATAACAATTCCTACCTAAAAAATAACTTAGGTGGACAAAAAAATACTAACCAAGCACAGCACGGTTACGCCCTTGCTCTTTAGCCTTGTAAAGCAATTCATCAGCCCTTTTCCAGACCTGCTCAATGCTCTCACCTGCTTGCAGCGCTGTAGCGCCTATTGATAGCGTGGTGCTCACGCTATCACCCTGTTCTGTCGTCACGCTGATTGAGGCGAAATCAATTAACAAACGGTCAATAAAGTACTGGGCATTTGGTAAAGGGCAATTGACCAGCAAAATCGCAAATTCTTCCCCTCCGATACGGCCCACGACATTTTCTTTCCGGCCTTTTTTATTTAGCAGATTCCCCATTTTTTGTAATAAATCATCACCCGCCGGGTGGCCATACTGATCATTGAAACGTTTAAAATTATCGACATCCAGAGCTAACCACGCCAAGTGTTCCTTGCTGCCTGTTCGAACATGGCGTTCAACATTTTTTATAAATCCGCGTCGATTCAATACTTGTGTTAACTCATCGGTTTCACTTAACTCACGATAGCGTGATTTGGCCGCGTGAAGGGTTTGAGTTTGAGTCTTCAGGGCGTTGAATCTAAAGCCTAAAACCACCGACAATAAAACCACTTCTAACAAAGTACCCAATAAGTAAAACCACACAACCCACTCTTTGGGCTCAATAACACCTAACCACATCCAGCCCCAACACCCTGCCGAAATTAAAAATATAGACCAGGCTATAAGAAAATAGCGGGCCATCGGGTGGCCTTGCCTATAAGCCAAGACCCCTGCAATAAGCGCGAGCACAGGGCTCGTCGATCCAAGCAAAATGGTCAGTAAATAAGCATAAAGATCGGGCATAAAAGTCAGGCAAACCATCCATACCATAAATACACCGATCATGGCTCTGAGTAACATATCAAAGCGGGGGAGTGAGACTTGAGTATCGAGGAATTTACGAAGGAAAAATATAGCTGACAGTACCACTAAAATAGTGCCTGAGTTTGAAACTATTGCTGAACTACCCCACTCGGGATACAGCAAACGGGAATAACCCTCCATCACGATGGCATACAGTAAATTGCAAAACACATAGAAAGCATAATAAAGATAAACGGGCTCTTTAGCATTCAGGCCAATAGCTAGATTATAAATCATCGCCAGCAATAACATCCCTGCCACAAGGCCAAAAAACAGATTGTTCACCATGAGGTACAAGGGCAATTCATCTAAGGAGCTCACTCTCAAACTAAATTGAAAAGTTTGCTCAGTGGTTAATCGAATATAAACGGGTTGATGATTACGCGCGCTTTCAAGCAAGAAAGTGAGATGCTTAGCAGGTTGATAAGCTGCCTCACCTAAAACAGCTTTAACGGGCTCTTGCCAACGCCATTTACCCTGATCAAATAGTGCAATTTCACCGTCGATACCGACGTTAGGCAGCAACTCCAACCAAAGCTTTTCCGAATGAGTAGCGCTAGGTAGATTAACTTTCAACCAAAGAACAGCGCCTTTTGACGCCGCCCAGTAGTCGGCCTCCCAAAAGTGATAGCCTGTAATCTGATCCTTTATAGGCTCCCATTGTTCATCAGAAAATTCCCTCACCTGATCAAGACTGGCAGCTGCCGTTTTATCCAAATACCGATACGTATCTATTTGATAATTAGCGGGTGAGGATGAAGAGTATGGTGCATCCTGAGCAAACACCTGGTTATGGCCTAGAATGAACCAGCAGAATATGAAACCGACCATGCATTGGGCTAAGCGCCTGATGGCCGATTGCGATGTCGAAATGATGACTTTCCCCTCTTACACTAATATAAAATACGCTATAACAAAGTTTAAACTGTAAAACTAAAAGGTAGCCTAAAAGTATGAAAAGGCCATATAAATGCGCCGAAGTTAATACACTTCCAACCTTCAAAAAACGCAATAAAAAAGGCAAGCCTGTAAAGGATTGCCTTTTTGGAAATAGTTTATTGCTTATAGTGCAACAATATTCCCAGACTGTGGTGCTTGACGAACAGGTGTTACTTCGGCTTCCACCTGCTCTAATAAAAGCCTGACTTCTTCACGACGCGCTTCATCAGCAAGAGGTCGGTCTTTGCGTACCGGTGCATTTTGTGCTTTGTCTAAAACGACATAGGCTTTTTCATAATCACCTTCATCCACTAAGTACTCAGCATAAAAATAATTCGGGTCGATGCCCGTAGGGTTAATGTTTAGCGCTTGTTCAAACAATTCCTCTGCCTTATCGTCATCACCAAAACCAATCGGCCATCCGGGTACTTTAAAATATAAGGACGCCAAAGAAGTGTAAGCTGAGCCATTTAAAGCTTGGTCATTAAGTTTCAAAGCGGCTTCTAAATATTCTTTTGCAGACTTAACTAGGGAAAGTGCTGACAGCCCGCCTTTTGCACCGGCATAGGTAGAACGAATAATGCCCTGCCATATTTTTGGTTCAGCCTTATCTGGATTAGCAACGGCTAAGGCATCGATTTCTTTAATCAGGCTCTCAAAGCTTTTTTCTTGCTCATCGCCCTTGCTTCGATACTGCGCTTGCGCCCACTGGTGCTGAATGCTTAACAAACTGCTTTGTGCATTTTGTTTGAGTATGTGTTGCTGCTGAGTGAAAGGTTCGGTTTCTTGATCATGTATTGCGAGCGAGTCGGCCCAGGCAACATTCAGTGCGCTCGCCATTAAGGTTACCGCCAAGCTTGTGCGTAAAGAAGGTAGCTGTGTTTTAATTTTCATCGTATGTCTCCAAAATTAATATAAGTAGTCTCAAATAAGCGTTTTTTGCGCGGCAAAGGCCTTAATTGTCGGTAATTGTTTTTTCAATGACTTATCTACAAGCGAGGGCAAAACACCATTTATGCGAGCAAAAAACTTTTCTGGCCAACCCAGGTAAGTTAAGGGGCGCTCGCTTTCTATCGCTTGCATAATGCAGCGGGCGACCAGTTCTGGCGAATCCTCCATCACCGCTAACTGACGGTTCATATTCTGTACTGCGTCAGAATTCATGGCAGTTTTAGTTGCTCTGGGTGCAACATAAAGTACCTTGACCGAACTATCTGCCAGCTCGCGTCGTAAGGCTTCACTAAAGCCACGTAAGCCGAACTTTGACGCACAATAAGTACTGTACCCGGCATAACCAATTGAGCCGAAGGTTGATCCGACATTTAACACGATGGCTTCTGGGCGCGTGAGTAGCTGGGGCAAAAATAGCTGACTTAACAGCATGGGCACCAATAAGTTAGTGTGCAAAATAGCTTGCATATTACTCGCTGAAATATTCTCCAAGGTCGCAAATTTATTTAGCCCAGCGGCGTGAATCAGGCCATCTAAAGGCGCGTCCTTCAACCTTTCACTCAGGTATTCGATATCCTTCTCGCAGCTTAGGTCCGCTCTTATACATTCTGCCATGGATAAAGAATCGGCCAGCTCGCTGAGTATGCTAATATTTCGCCCTACCAATATCAGCTCAGCGCCAGCAGCACTCAACTGTTTCGCCAATGCTTGTCCAATTCCGCCTGAAGCACCGGTTAATAAAAAACGCTTTCCATTAATTTTCATGCTGTGTCTCCTCCCGGAAAGTTCTATGCGGCCTGTTTGTTTTCAGTGGCACGCGGTAAGCCTCTAAGCATGTCACCATAGAGTTTATAAACACGATTAGCGGTCTCAATAATGACCTCTTGGTCGGCTTCGTTCTCAATTTGGTTCATCAACTTTTCGAAGAATTTCAAATGATCTACATCCAAAGAGCCATGTGAGGCTAAATAACTAAATGCCATTTTGGGCAAGGAGAGTTGGTCTGCTATTAGATGCGCGGCATTTGTCGCCAAAGCGACACTGGTACCTTCCAATACCTGAACCATTCCGAAGATTGCAAGCGGATTAACCCGTGCAATGGCGTCATTCAAGTATGCCACCATCATGGCAACAGGCTCTGACGCTTGCCCTTTGCGAACGACTTCTTTGTCACCACCACAGACGGCAATGTCATTTAAGATCCATTCATGATGACCATATTCTTCGTCGATATATTCAACCACGGCTGCTCTTATCCACTCCTGGTCATCTCTTAGACGTGAACCACATGCCATCAATAAAGGCACGGTCTGTTTTACATGATGAAAGGCCTGAGTCAGAAACCCGATATAGGCTTCCAGGGTAATATCGCCCTGGAAACAATCTTGAATAATCGGCGCACTTAAAAGCTCGGCTCTTGCTTGCTCGGTTTCGGTTTGTAGTTTTTGATAGAAATTTTTCATATTTAGTACTCCTGAATTAATGTTGTTTGTGCTGCACTAGCGTGTTCATCTAAAGCGCTCATCTGAGCACCAAAATAATTGAGTATGTTCTGACGTTTAGGCCTACCGTTTGAGGTCGCGAAACCATTTTCAAAACTAAAAGGGGTATCCGCACGAATCCAGTGCTTCACCCGGGCATAATCCGGCAAACGGGTATTTACCTGATCAATCGCCTGCTGTAGTTGTTGATTAGTAATTTGTTGTTTACTGCTTGGCTGATCTGAGCGTGAAAACCTGGGGAATATGATCGCGGTATTGGTAGCTTTAGCTTCTCCACAAACGATCGCCTGCGCTATTTCATGGGCCGAACATAATTCACTCTCGACCCATTCTGGGTTAACGTTTCGTCCAAAACTGGTGATAAAAACATTCTTTTTTCGGCCCTTTATAAAAAGGAAACCTTCAGTATTGAGGTAACCTATATCACCCGTGGATAGCCACTTATTAGACGCCTTTTGGCCGCCCAGATAACCTAGCATCTGATTTCCCTTAACCTGTATTTCCCCATGAGAATCACCTTGTAAATTACCTTTTAAGGAGATGCGTATCTGGTTGTGTGACAGAGGCCGCCCTACACTGCCGAGAAGACTGCTTTCAGGTGTATTCAAACAGCACACTGAGCCATTCTCAGACAAGCCGTAACCTTGATAAACAGGTAGACCAAGATGCTCAGCTTTGCGCAATAAAGTCTCACTGACGCGTGCACCACCGACGGCAATAAACTTAAGCCCAGAAGGAACTGCTGCACCTAGCTCAATACTGCTAACCAAAGCCAAAAGAAGTTGAGGTAAGAGGATCAGACTTTCACCCTCACGTTGATGCAAACCGCTCACAAACAAAGCGACATCAAGATCACTCGCGCCTTTAATGCCAATTTCAGACATAGCACTGACCTGCACTGTCGCGCCGACTAGAAGTGGTGCATACACACCGGCTATATTTTCGAGCAAAGTGGCTAAGGGTAAAATACAGTCATGTTTTTTAACCTGTGTTTCACGTAGCGATTTTGCTAATGAATCGGCGACATTCAGCATATTTTCTGCCGATAACATCACCCCTTTAGGTTCACCCGTTGAACCCGAGGTAAAGGTTATTTTTGCCGTTTTTTCATGAATTAAATGCGCAGAGTGAGTTGCACTTTTAAGCCGATATACAAAGTAATCACACGGTGAAAAGCCTGTACCCATAATATTCTCTTTCGCAATATTCAATCCCAGCTCACTTGCTACCGCTTCGTGATCACTCAGCAGACATTCAATAGCGGCTTGCTCCAATGCATGCTGTTTCTGCTGAAGACTAAAGTAGCCAGGAATCGGCACCATAATGATTTTTGAAAATAATGCGGCTAGATCCCATAAAACCCAATTCACCGAGTTGTCAGCTAATATAGCAAGGCGTTTAATTTGATGACGCTCGATCCAATCCACACGTTGATGAATAGCATTCAATAACTCGCCCCAGGTCACCGAGCACTTGGTCGAATATAAAGCTGTGGCATCAGGTGTATTCACGGCCTGTACATTTAATAAGTTGAAAAACGTGTCCCGGTTCATGCTCTAAGCTCCTGATTTAAGCAATAGCTGTGATAAGAGACGCCTCGATAAAGCCCCATTTTTTGCATTTTCTGATAAGCTGACTGCATATCGCCGATCATGACTTCAGGATTCGATTTAAAGTATTCTCCCCAAGTTGCGTGGCCATCCTCGACTCTATTTTCTGCTGCGCCCACCAAAGGAATAGGTTTAAGATTAAGCGACTCAAATGCTCTCACCATATTTTTAGTCAAAGTAAAAGCGATCCAAGCGTGGCCTAGTTTTGTCAGGTATTCGGCTAAAGTTAAAATCACTAAATAACCCGCACCAGGAATTGCACCTGCCAGATTACCGACCTCGACAAACTCAGATCGCTTAAAGCTTCGCCCCCCTACCGCAGATGCTGCTTTCTCGATCGGGAAATCCAGGTAGCGCTCAAGAAATAAGCTTTTATGTCCGCTACCCTCGCTTGCACGTTTAAAGCCTGCTGTGGCAATGATCTGCTTACTTTCCTTATCCCTCATGGCCACCAAATTCGGTAGAAAGTGTGTAATATTGGCCTTATAACGCAGGGCGTAAATGTCGTGAGTAAAACGCTCTATTTCTTTGCGATCATGAGACCATGGATGCACCAACTCAACTTGGTATTGATGCCGATTAAACTCAAGTGAGGCGATATCACGGGAGTCAGGGGTACTATAATTTTGGTTTACTCTGTTTAAGGCCTTAGCCATAACGCTCTCCAAATTAATAATGACGCTCTCTATATTCTTAATGCTCATATCAAAAACCAAAGCAGATTCGAAAGCTGTGTGGTTCGTAATCTACGTACGGTGTTTCTCAGTACATGTTTATTAAGACTGTGTTTCTGAGTGCAGTGTTTCTGAGGTCCATATTAGAGACAGAGGCTTAAGCCTTTCTTACAAAACTTTCGAAAATAGAGGTTTTTATTGAGGATTTGTTAAGCTTTACTTAAGGTGTATTTCACAAACTAGTTTGCAGCGTTATTGCCTGAAATGGCTGTCGCTATAAGCCGCTATAAACAAAGAGAAACCACTGGAATTAAAGAGAACTCTGGATGCATTTATTATTAGTTGAAGACGACCAACTGTTAGGTCAAGGTATTGAAATCACCTTACGTAATGAAGGCTACCAAGTTGATTGGGTGCGTGACGGGAAAATCGCTTTAGATACCTTACTCACAGGATCAGATCAATACGACGGACTGATTCTGGACTTGGGCCTGCCTTCAATAGATGGTTTGCAGATACTCAGTCAGATCAGAAATAAAG
>Ga0105348_1001714_pt1 | contig 14194 bp, 11 predicted proteins | sample EN8Hudsemesocosm_2_FD_83504 | JGI IMG/M metagenome (GOLD analysis project Ga0105348, IMG submission 83504) | Methane-oxidizing microbial communities from mesocosms in the Hudson Canyon - EN8C Hudson Canyon | ecosystem: Environmental > Aquatic > Marine > Cold seeps | place: Hudson Canyon... | reverse complement strand
CGGATACCTGAGTGCAGGGAATAAACGCATAAAAATCTACCTTCAGAATATCACCCACCACATTTAGTCTGCCTACTCCCGAAAGTATAATTCGGCTCTCGGTATTTTTTGTTGAGTCGATAAATACAGCGTGTTCACCGCATCGGTCAGTGTACTTTAAGATTAAGCTGACTGTAGAAAAAGGGAATGTGCTTACCTTTAGTGATGCAGCAACGCTGAATGCTGTACTCCAGACTCTAGCGCGCTGCTGATCTGAATGTAACACCTCTGCACTATCAATAATTGATTCAGGCACTCCCTTTAAGAATATAAGGTTTTTCTGGTTTGTAGCTGAGCTAGACATTACAGATACCCGCACCAATGAGTTTCGTTAAATTAACAGTAGTACAAACAGAGTAAACTATATGTGTACTGTTTCTCTTGTGAGTTGTGGAACACTTCACTTATTTGTAAAGGCAGCTAGGGTATTCTCAAAGCTTATAGTTGACCGATTGTCTGTTAGAACTTTAATCCTCTGAATGTTTGTCGCTAAATAAGATAAGGCATTTTGTTAATTTTTGTAAACTACGTATTTGTGAAATATAATCGTTATGACATAGCCAGTTATGATCACAAATAGGGTACAAATTGGTTTTGACATGGTAGAAAGCTTTAAGTTTTTAGCGCGTACAGTTATCTTTTGCATGACGTTAGTTTGTAGTGTTAATGTCATTGCAGTTCAACCGGATAAGGTTGGTATTTCGAGTCTTTTACCCAGCAGTTACTTAGGGGAATACATTGTCTATGCCGTAGATATTGACGGCTCACGTGACTATCAAGGTATTAAACAAAATAACAACATCACCTGGTATAGCGGTAAGCAGCCTATTCCTAGTTTTGGTTTTACTAATAAAACCTACTGGCTAGCCTTCAACTTGCTGAATGATACGAGCCAATACCAAGAGCTTTTACTAGTTTTAGGTAACCCTCTCATAGATAGCATTGAAATTTATGACGAAACAACTTCTTCGATAGGCCAAGTATCTGAGGCCAAAACTTTACTGGGTGATAACCATCCGTTTAATGAGCGCTTAGTAGAAGAGAACCACTTCCTATATCCCATTAAGCTCCGAGCCGGTGAAAGTAGAGCTATATATCTTAGAGTACAAAGTACTAGTTCAATTCAGCTTCCTCTGACACTTTGGGAGCGTAATGCATACTACGAGTCTAAGCGCCCGCAATTACTTTTTGAGGGAATTGTGTATGGCGTTTTAATCACAGTGTTTTTCTATAATGCCTATATGTATTTGCTAAGTCGTCAAAGTACTAGGTTACATTTATCATTGTTGACCCTAATGGTATTGTTGTTTATTGCGTCCCATGAAGGCATTGGATATTCGTATTTATGGCCAAATCAAGCATGGTGGAATGAGCGTAGTATTGTTGTTTTTCTTGCTTTATGTTCATTATTTTTATCGTCATTCTTCTTTGGGTTTTTAGATATCGGTCGAAAAAAAGATATTCGTAATAAGACGCTTATGGTCTGCATATATGGTGCTGTCATTGTTGCGCTTATGGGGCTAGTAATTCCTTATGCGATTATGATCCGTGTGGCCAGTATATTATTTATGCTTACAATATTTTCCATTTTCTATTTTGGTGTGAGCCGTCTTATGAAAGGAAGGAAAGGCTCTGCTGGTCACTTATTAAGTGTATCTTGGTTGTGTGTGTTACCATTTTTCTTTCTAGCGTTTATATTTAATAAAATAGGCCTATTCAGTCAGTTTTCTGTAGATCAACATATTCTTTTAGTTATATCCGCCGTAACAGTCATGTTATTAACAATGGCTGTATCTGAAAAGTTAGTTAAAACTAGTCATCGACTTATCGATGCTCAGAAATTGGCTATTGAGCATGAACGAATTTCTAGAATCAGCAGCCAGGATGAATTGTCAAAATTAAAAGATAATTATGAAATTGATCGGCAGATGATGGAAGCGAATCGAAAACTTGCTCGCCAGTTAGAAAATCGTGTTGTGGTTCAGGAGCGTCAAATAGAGGAAGTCTCGGAGCAACTAGAGAGCTCATCAATTTTGGATAAAGCCACTGGGCTCTCCAATAAAGAGTCCTTTATGTCTTTCTATCAATCTGAATGGCGGCGGAGTGCTAGAGGTAAAAGTCACCTGTCGTTATTGGCGATTGAATTAGATTGGAGTGAGGGTATTGCTGAGCAGTTTGGTGAGGTAGCCTTACAGAAATCTTTGCTTTATCTTGCATCAATTTTGCCAAAGTTTGCCCAGCGACCTTCAGATATTATCGCTCGATATGATGGTACGACGTTCATGGTTCTGATGCCGGATACAGATGCCGAGGGTGCTTGGCTTGTAGCAGAAAGAATTAGGTCCGGCGTGGAGAAAAAGATGATTAAGCATAACGCCTATGTGTTCAGTGCTACTATTAGTGTAGGTGTGTCATCGGTTATACCAAGCCATCATCACTTAGAGGATGTGTTAATTACAGCATCGCAAAAAGCGCTGTACGATGTGCAGAAGAGTGGAAAAAACAGCGTAAAATTATTTGAGTCTTAACGCCTTTTAAAGTGACGGTAAAACTCGATTTGTATTGATAGCGACGGTTTTATGGACATCTTTTAGGTTGTTTAGGTAGGCGAAGGGGTCTTCTGCTTTACCATTATGTCGAACTTCAAAGTAAAGCCCGCTGTTATCGTCATTAAATAGAGTTCCAACGTTAGCAATGTGCTGGCCTTTTTCTACTTTATCACCGACTGCAACATGGTTAATGTTATTGCGTGCATAGATGGTAATTAAATCATCGGAATGTTTAATCATGATGACGTGTCCATATCCTCTCAAAACATCATCACTGTAGATGACTTCACCTTCAGAAGACGCCAGAACGTGTGCCCCCAGTTTTGCAGAAATACTAATTCCATAACGGTTTTTCTCATACTGAACACTGGATGGATCATTAGTGTTGGCCTTTATAGGCCATGAGAAGTGTTGGGTAATCTCTTGGTTTACAGATTTTTTAGTCGTCTTGCTGCTAGGCTCAGATGTTTCAGTTACAGCTTTCTTAGTTGTTGCCTCAGCTGTCGCTGTTTTATGGTTGTCGGTACCTAACGGCTTGTGGTCTGCAGACACTGTGTTTAATAAGATTGAAATACTAGTATCAGTTTGAGTACCACTAAGTTTTTCCGTATCTATAATTCCCGAACTGGTGGGTGGTAGATTTGAAATTTCCTGCAATAACTTATCGTCTGGTGACTGACCAAACCACCCTATGGATAGGGTAAGGCTCAAACCAATTGTTACAATAAGGCCGGTTAATGTAGAGTTATTACCTCTCCTAAACCAAGGCTTTTTATTATTGTTTTGTAGTATCTTATCTTGCATCTCAAGCTGTTTAATTAAGCTCTCATTCTGATGCTGTAGATCTGAGTTGGATTTTTCAAGGCCATTGACTCTTTGATCTGGATTAGAAATATTTGTTTTTAACTGGCTATTATCTTTTTCTAACTGTTCAATCTTGACTTTGCTGCTTTCAATAGCTTCAAGAGAGCGTGTATTTATTTGTTGGAACTCTTTAACGGTATTATGAAATTCCTTAATGGTGCTATTAGACTGCTCAGCGATACGCTCAGACTCGTCGAGTTTAGATTGATAGCCTTCTACCTGGCGTTTATAAACCTTTAACGCCCCCTGATATTTCTCGTGCAGCTCTTGGTATTGGTCGAGCTTGGTTCTGTATCTATCGTTGATAGAGGTAGAATCATCAATAGTCGTCTGTGCTTTAGTAATTAGTTCGTTTGCATCATCATTGATAGATCTGGTATCTATGGCTAGCTCGTTTGCTTCCGTTAAACGACCATTAGTAAGCTCGATTAATTTAGTTGTTTGTTGGTTGAGCCCTTGAGTTTCATGCAGAAGTTGTTGGCCTGAACTAGTTAATGCCTGTGTTTCATCATTCAGACGTTGGCTTTCTTGTTGCGTCAGCTGGTAGGCCTGGGTGATTAGCTGAGTTTTTTCGTTAAGGGCGTCTGTTTCAGCAATAGTATTCAAGGATCGGTCTAGTTGTGATTCTAAATTATCTGATAGGCTTTCAACCTTATCAACTAGCGTGCTAGCTTGATTATTAAGTTTATTGCTTTTTTCATGTGAGCTATTTATGTCAGCTATAGCCCTGCTAGCTTGTCCATTAAGAGTGTCAGATAAATCAATGGCATCTTTTAGGGTTCGATGAAGCTTGGATGATTCTGTATTTAGCGTTTCACAGTCACCAGTGATCGAGATCGTGTTAGATATCAATTCAGCGCTGATTCTTTGTTTGTCTGACAAATCTGAAACGAGTTTTTCTGTCGTCTCTTTCGAACCTTTTAAGCTGTCGTGTATTTCTTGAGTGTCTAAATTTAATTTCTGAGAACGATCTAGTGCACTATGGGTGTGGTTAGTTAGATGTTGTAGCTGTGTATTGAAGGCAGAATTTTCATCATACAGCTGTTGAATTTTTGAGCTTGTGGAATCTAAGCCAGATAGCTTCTTCTCTAAAGAGTCTAGTTGTTCAAAGCATTGTTGATTGAGGTCCGCCGTTGTTTTCGCCAACTCGATAGATTTTCCATTAATTTTAACGGACTCTGAGTTGATAGCGCCAGCTTCAAGAACGGCACTGTCTATCTTCTCTTGTTTTTCAGTAGTGTCACCAAGACGGTCTTGTAGTTGACGATTTAATTGTTCCGTAAACGCGAGACTGTCATTTAAGTCTATAAGCTTTTCATCAGCCACTTTAATGCTAGTTTCAAGCTTTTCGCCCAAAGTACTATTCTTGGAATAATGTAGCTTATTTTCGTCAAGAATTTCTTTTAGTTGGGCAATAAGGTCGCCGGACTGGCCATTTAATACATTGGTTAGTTCGAGTGATTTCTCAGCATCATTCTTAAACGATGTTAAAGTTTGTTGTGTGGTATTGGTAATAGATACTAATTGCTTGGTTTCGTTGTTAAGCAACTCAGCATCTGCAATTTGTCGTTCAAGTGCACGTAGACCTTTCTCTGTATCGATATTTAATTGAGCTGTGGTTTCACTCTGCTGCTGAATACTATTTAAGGAGTCAGCGCTATCATTCCTGGTTTGAGTTAACTCATCACGAAGGCTTTGCGACTGCTCTTTTGCCTCAGTTAGTGCTGAGTATAAAGTTTCACTCTTAGTTTCAAATTCCTTTAGACGATCGACAACACTGCTAGCGCTATTTAGCTGATCCGTTAGGTTGTGAAGTTTATCCGAAGCTTGTTTTGAAATTTCGTGAGCCTGATCCTTTAATTCTTGTATTTGTTCCTTTTCACTGGCGCTAAAGGCGAGCGCATCTGTAACCTTAGCGCTGGCTAACTCTGCGGTGCGAGTTATACGCTGACAATTCTCATGAATGTTTTGATATTCATTTTGACAGGTTTGTAATTGTTCTAATTGAAGTTCACCCTCAAGGATTAACGTCTGAATCTCTTCCTGAGTCTCCTTGAGCTGAGTGTTAAATTCGACTGTTTCATTACTTATTTTTTGTGCTTTGCTTGAAATAGATTTCGACTCTTCAATCGTGTTGAGGAGTTTTTCATTCAGTAAATCTGTAGTTTGGTGCAGGGCATTAGCGGCAGCAACCGTCTCTGTAACCTGTTGCTGGATGTCATCCTGATTATTTAATGTGGTTTTAACCGATTGCTGTAGCTCTTCTGCATTAGAGATAGACTCTTCAGCTTTACTAATGAGCTTTTTATTTTCAACATTATTGTTGATGGTTTCCTGGCTTAATTGGTCACTTCTAATAACTTGATTAGCTATTTGATCACTAAGCTTACTGTTAGATTCGCACAGTTCATCAATATTAATTTTGTTCTTGCTGGTGTCTGTAATCAACTCATTGAGTTGAACCAGGGCGTTATCGCAATCGTCTAACATGACTGTCTGTTGAGACAGAGCTGTCTCTACTTTGGTAGCGGCCGACTTGAAGCTGTCCTCAGCGTCATAAGCACGAATAATAGATTTCTCGGCACGCTCATGTACTGTATCGATATCTTTTGATGCTTTTTCTACAGTATTAAGTAGTGAATCTAGTTGGGTGGACCTCTTCTGATTCTCTTCTAGTTCATTTTTAGCATCTGCCAGGGTTTGCTCTAGGTCTTCTTTAAGATGACGTGTTGATTGGTTTAGATGCTCAGTAACCGCAAGAGATTCTTTGGCCTGGTGGCTGATCTCTGAGCTTTCTTCGGTAATTTCTTTTGCTTGATTAAGAAGACCATGGGCATCATGGTATAAGCGTTTAAGCTCCTCTTTAAGAAGCTTGTATTTGCTATCCTGTCCGCCATGCTTTTTGTAGAGCTCAATCTTTTTCTCAAGCCAGTGAATTTTGTATTCTAAGGCAGATTGCTCATTATCTAGATTGGTAGCTTGGTCAGGCTGCAAAGTAGGGACGTCAGCATCCATTTCTGGGCTAGAAGACATGCTATCCTTTTTGAAATAACCCATTTTATTATCTCTCACTTTCATGTGGGTGCTGGGGCGCTACGTAGTTCAATATAGCTATACGTCCTTTAACTTGAGCAAAAAACGTGCCCAAAAATAAAGTCACACAAAAACAATAAGTTAACGTTGCTTTGATGGCCGCCAAACAATATATTGACGTGTTTTTACGGTCAGATGTCAAGCAGATGGGTGTTTTTTAGGCAAATTCTGTTAAATTTGACGCTATTAAATGTCGACTTAGAGGCGGCTTATTATGTCAAAAGGCTTTGGAAATAAATTAGTTGTAGCCATCTCTTCACGTGCTTTATTCAATCTAGATGAAGCCCATACTATTTATGAAAACCAAGGATTGGAAGCATACAGCCAATACCAAATTGATCATGAGGATGAAGTACTGCCTCCTGGGGATGCATTCCCATTAGTCGAGAAGCTTTTACGTATCAACAAAGCGTTGACAGCGCAGCCTCCAGTCGAAGTTATACTGTTATCCCGTAACAGTGCTGATACAGGGTTACGGGTTTTTAATTCAATTGCACACTATGACCTTCAAATAACCCGTGCGGCCTTTTGTGGCGGTGCGTCTCCCTATGCATACGCCAGGGCTTTTGGCTGTCACTTATTGCTGTCTACTAATGCTGATGACGTTAGAGACGCTCTAGACCACGGTATCGCTGCAGCAACCATATTACCCTCAAAGACCGATAAGTCGTCTGAAGGTGAATTACGCATTGCCTTTGATGGTGATGCCGTCATTTTCTCCGATGAAGCCGAAAGAGTATTTAAGGCGGAAGGGTTGGATGCCTTTGAAAAATCAGAATCCGTAGCCGCAAAAGAGCCTTTAAGTGGCGGTCCTTTCAAACCCTTTCTGAGTGCGCTACACGGACTGCAAGCCGAGTTTGGTCCTGATTATTGCCCGATACGTACAGCGTTGGTTACAGCCCGCTCTGCTCCCACGCATGAACGTGTGGTTAGAACCCTACGTGCTTGGGGGGTACGAATTGACGAGTCGATTTTCTTGGGCGGTTTGAGTAAGGGTGAGTTCTTAAAAGCCTTTGGTGCGGATGTGTTTTTTGATGACCAGGAAGGGCACTGCCAATCTGCCAGTGAGCATGTGGCAACGGGACATGTACCTCATGGTATTGCCAATGATCCTGCAGAGATAGGCTAGAGTAAGCTGGTTATGAGTGCGAGTCTTGTTCCGTCGTATCGAGGCACATATCTTCAGAGTGCCAATAAAGTTCCTTAAGTTTCTCCGTGAGAGAATTCTTTAAGTCAGTCTTGTCAAACTCAGACAAGCGATCGAGTTTCGATAGTTGGATTCTATGCATGTGTAAGCAGGGGATCTGATCATCGAATTCTCTTAAATCCCCTTTAATAAGAATCGGTAGAAAGGGGTCGTGTACTGCTTTTTGGCGACCAATGATGTGTGCAATGGCTTTCTTGAAGGGGACAGGCACAGGTGCTTGTTTTTTCCCTTTTAGTAATACATTCAAATACAGCCCCTGCTTGCCGATGAGCTCACCCGGGATCACGAACAAGCCAGTGTGAGTGATAGCCTCTGGGTTAACATTTTGTAGGGTGTCATGGAATGCGTAGGGGTCAGGAAGCACCACCATTTTGCGGTTTTCTTCACGTGGAAAATTAATCGTATAATTCGTGTATATCTGGCAAACAGTCTCTGAATAAACGCAGATTCTATTTTCGAACATCATAATGAATGCGGTGGCGAGTTGCCGGCGTTGAATATCATCCAGACTCCATTCCAGGTCGGGATTTGAATCTTCCATATCATCTTCAACCAAAGCCATGGCTGTCGAGCTCCCCAAGTATTTAAATATATTACTCAAGCTTTTAATATAGCAGAAGAAGTTCAGAAAGCATCGCTTTGAGATGAGGCATCATATACCTGTCGCACTAATAAAGATGAGCCGTACACCGACAGCGATGGCTGTCACCTCAAAGATGCGTTTTATAAACTTGTTACCCTTGGATATGGCTAAATGGGCCCCTACATAGCCACCAACAAGGCTTCCGAGTAAAAGAGCTGGTAACCAATCCCAGGCGATCTGGCTTTGAATGCCAAGGGTAAAGGCACCGGTTCCATTCCAAAACAGCCCCACCAGAATAAGCGTGTAGACAATGGCTAGCTTGTACTCAAGCCCAAACCATCGCACCAGCCAAATAGTGACAAACAACCCAGTCCCTGATGTCAATGAGCCATTAAGAAAACCAATAAAAAATAGCACGGCGCCTCCAATGATTAGGCCTTTGGTCTCTCGATTCTTACTTTGTGTTTGTTCGCCTAACTCGGGTTTTAGCCAGGAGTAAATGCCTAAGCTAATCGTTAATACGCCTAAAGAGATCTGTGCCAGGTTGGCAGGCACATTGACGATGACCGTAGCACCTACCACTACGCCTGGTAGTCCACATAATAAGATGAAAGCGGAGAATTTAGGGGAGATAGAGCCTTCTTTCAGATGCCGAAAAGTAGCCCCCACACCAAGGGCTATACTGGCAACCTTATGTGTTGCTAGTGCAACGCTAAAGTTCAATCCCAGGAATATGATGACAGGAAGTTGAATGAGCCCAGCGCCACCTCCGGCTAATGCGGATAGCAGATTTGAAACAAAGGACAAAATAAGAAGTAGAAAATGATCAAGTGGAGACATTGCAGGTAAGTGTTACCGTAAAAAATTGAAGGGGGAGTATAGGGATATTAATAGACCGCCGACAGAGGTCAGGATGGTAAGAATTTTGACTCTTACTTGACGCACCTGCCAGGTAAACGTCAAGTACTCTACGATTATGCACAAGGCCAATAGCGTGTTTACTATCCAAAAGTAGGGACCATGCAAAGGTCAAGTTAAGTTCATGTATACATTAGGAAGTTACTGTAACCTGTTGATTAATGGTTGTTAAAACACGCATTGGTTGTTTTATGATCACATTAAGACCTTTGTAGTAGTTACGGGCCGGTAGGCGAGTGTCATGGAAGCTATCCCCAGAGTTATCCACAGATTCTGTGGAAAAGTAATAACTTTTACTTCTTAGAGGCCTGCTTGTTATTCTATGCGCTTAATTTTGGCACTGATAAGATTGCTACGAATTTGTCGCATTTCATCGACGATTTTTTGACACTCTTTCTGAGACTTAAGTAGGGTTAATTTGAATTCTAGCAAAGATCTGACAGTGTCTTGAAGCGACACTCTTTCTTGTGCAATGTCGGCTGAGACTATTTCCTTGGAATCGGCTTCTTTCATTTTTGCGTCAAAGGACTATCCGGATTAAAAATCGATGGTCAACACCCATCCAGTTAACCGTATAATGGCGCCCTTTTCCAGCAGTGACATTATTTGAGCTTTCCATGACCCCCAGTAGATTTTCTCGTTATCACGAGGTCCTTAAAAAGCGACAACCAGATTTAACCGTTGTAACAGATGAAGTGCATAAGCCACGTAATTTATCCGCCATTATTCGAACCTGTGATGCGGTAGGAATTCACCGCGTGCACGTTGCGAAACCGGATGAGGGTTATAAAGCGTTTCGAGGCACTGCGAAGGGTAGCCACCGCTGGGTAAAGGTCAACACTTATGACGATGCTATTGTCCCACTTGAACAATTAAAGCAGCAGGGGCATAAGATTTATGCAGCTCACTTCTCTGCTCAGGCTGTTGATTTTCGAACGGTGGATTACACCGTGCCTTGTGCCGTTTTGATGGGTGCGGAAAAAGAGGGGGTTAGTGCTGAAGCATTAAAGTTTGCAGACCGAGAAATTATTATACCCATGTCAGGCATGGTGCAGTCATACAATGTTTCCTCTGCGGCTACTGTGATCTTAGTGGAAGCTCAAAGACAACGTGAGGCAGCAGGGTTATATGGTACCCGTGTTCTATCTGAGGATGAGTATCGGCGAACCTTTTTCCAATGGGCACATCCTAAGCTTGCAGATTATTGTCATCAAAAAGGAATCGAGTACCCTGATTTGGATGAGGAGGGTGAAGTAAAAGACAGCAGCCAATTAGGGCATATGGCAGATATTTAGGAGGCTTTTCTGACCGGAAGTTAGCAGCCCTAAAAAGGAATTGTGAATGCTTAAACCCTTTTCTTTTTGTCGATACAGTGAGTAGCTAATAGTCGTTAACGTATTCATGCTAACCAAAAAGCGGTAAGGTAATACTACAAATAATTTAAATGAGGTCCTTTGTGAAGTTAAATCGAGCCGATGAATTAAATCGTTCCGGTGAGCGTGGAGGCATCCCTTTCCGTAGCGGACGTGTTTTTAACGCCGATGGGAAATGGTTTTTCTTTGTGCGTGGCGGTAGCCATAAGGGTCCTTTTGAGTTAAGAGAAGAGGCAGAGGATGCCTTGTCGCTTTTTGTAAATAACGGATTTTTAGCGAATCAAAAGGCAGTTGTTCGAGCCTACTTCGATGATCTTTGGTCCTGTGGTGATTTTAGCCGAAGCCAGTTCTTGGTGGATGGAAGTATGCAGTATCATGCACAAATGTTTCAGGAAAAGCGTGATAGAGACTGGCTGTTTCAATTTGTGAAAATGGCTCGAATAGCCGTGCCAGATTTATCGGTGGAAATTGATGAGTTAATTGAAGAAGGCAATAAAATTGCAGCGAGCTTCGCATTTGTAGGCACCCATACCAATGATTTTATGGGGATAAAAGCAACCCAAAAAACCTTTAGAGCCGCCAGCGCCGAAATTTTTCACCTTCAGTACGATAAGATTGTGTCTATACACTCCTTCGCGAACTATAGTCAAATCGTCAGCGAAGCCCTTCGCATAAGTCATTAATCTTTTCATGCCAAAAATACAGAAAACAATATCTTTGCAGCCTTACAGTAGGGGGTTTCACCTAGTAACGAGAGAGTTATTAGAGCAGTTACCGGAAATAAGGGATTTCGATATTGGCATTGCCCATTTTTTTATCCAGCACACATCAGCTTCCTTAACCATTAATGAAAATGCAGACCTTACTGTGCGATCTGATATGGAAGCGCATATTAATAAAATGGTGCCTGAAGACCAGTCGTACTATCAGCACACGTTGGAAGGTTCTGATGATATGCCGGCTCATATTAAAGCTAGCCTAATGGGCGCTAGCATCAGTGTGCCGATTCAAAACGGTGAACTTGGGTTAGGTGTTTGGCAGGGTATTTATCTAGGCGAGCATAGAAATAATGGAGGTAGCCGAAAAATATTGGTTACCTTGTTGGGGTGAGTTTTTTTATCAAGTATTAGAATAAGAATGAAAGTAAGTACGGGGTTAGAGTAACTCAGTTACTCTAACCCCGTTTCGTTTACATCTCGTTTATTGCGACCGTACTATGTTGTTTCCTTAGCGGTCAGGTGATCTTTATATTCTTCACGCAAATTGACCTTGAGTAACTTGCCGGTGGCGGTGTGGGGTAACTCGCTAACAAAAATTACGTCATCGGGAATCCACCATTTAGCGATGCTATCAGAAACGAAGTCCAGTAACTCCTGCCCTGTTGTTGACAGCCCTTCGTTGAGGATGGCTAATAGCAGAGGTCTTTCATCCCATTTCGGATGGGGTACACCAATAACGCAGGCTTCTTTAACTGCAGGATGGCCTACTGCGAAATTTTCTATTTCAATGGAGCTAATCCACTCTCCGCCAGATTTAATCACATCTTTAGAGCGATCCACGATCTGCATATAACCGTTTTCATCGATGGTGGATACGTCACCGGTGTCGAACCAGCCTGAGTCAAAGGCGGACTGATCGTCGTTTTTGTAATATTCGCTAGCGACCCAAGGACCGCGAGCCATTAAACGTCCACGAGCTTTACCATCATGAGGTAGCGAATTGTCATTATCATCAAAAATTTCTAATTCAATGCCGTAAACGGGGCGCCCTTGTTTGAGCTGAAGTTGATAACGTTCTTCTATCGGTAAAGCCTTCATCGCAGGCGTCATGCTATTTACGGTGCCGAGGGGGCTCATTTCTGTCATACCCCAAGCATGGAGTGCAAAAATATCGTGTTTTTCTTGGAAATCTTTAATCATCGATAGCGGTGCTGCAGCTCCACCAATAACGACCTTGTCGACGCAATCGAGTTTTTTACCAATGCTATCCATGTGATTAAGCAAACCAAGCCAAACTGTCGGCACACCCAATAATGTGTCGGCTTGTTCGGTTTCAATTAATTCATGCAGGGAGGCGCCATCCATACCCGCACCGGGCATGACAAGTTTGGCGCCAGCCATAGATGCTGAATAGGGCACGCCCCAAGCGCAAACATGAAACATAGGCACTACCGGTAAAATAGTGGTCATGCCCGAAACATCCAATGCTTCGCGCATACAGCAGGCGTAGGCATGGATGATGGTGGACCTATGTGTGTACATTACACCTTTGGGGTTACCTGTCGTACCAGAGGTATAACACAGCGCTGCAGGTGCATTCTCATCTAAACGAGGCCAAGTAATTTCATCGCTCTCATCCGCGATCAAGGTTTCGTAGCAGATAAGATTATCCACGCTACTGTCAGGCATGTGTTCTTCATCAGTCATGATGATGAAGCCTTTAACCTTCGGCATTTTGGAAATTAATCCCTCAATAATAGGGACAAAGGTTAAGTCCACAAAAATATAGGAATCTTCGGCGTGGTTAACGATGTACTCAATTTGCTCAGCAAATAAACGCGGATTAATCGTATGGCATACAGCGCCGATACCAGAAGTTGCAAAGTAGACTTCATAATGACGATAGGTATTCCATGCCAGCGTTCCAATACGTTCACCTTCTTTGACACCTAGCTTTTGTAAAGCATTAGCCAGTTGCCTTGCGCGCTTTGCAGCGTCGGCGTAGGTATATCTGTGTATATAGTCACCCTCGACGCGGCGTGTCACAATTTCCATTTTTGCATGGTAGGTTTCTGCGTGCTCAATTAAGTCAGAAATCAGAAGCGGTCGATCCATCATCGGGCCTGGCATGGGGTTGTCCTCAAGTTCAAAATATTGGGTCGTTATATTACTGATCCGAATGGTATAGAACGGTGTGTAACGGCTCGATCCAACCGTGACAAAGGGCAAGATTTCCGGACAAACGTAGAAACAGGTGTTTTTAGTATGCAGATTCTAATTCTTCCCAGTAATCTTCATCCCATGCTCAGAAAAGCGAATGTTTTAAAAACTTTTTAGGGAAGAACTCACTCTCGGGGAATGAAGAAATGACTGATACAGCAACTGATAAAGCACAACTAGCACAGAAAATTAAAGAATCTGCCAACCAAATTTGGTTAGCGGGTCTAGGTGCTTATGCAAAGACCGGTAAAGAAGGTCTTAAATTGTTTGAAATGCTTGTGCATGAAGGTAAAGAAGCTGAAGATTTCACTAAAAAGAAAGCATCAGAAATTACCGAGGAAGCTAGCGTTCGTTGGAACAAGTTTGAAACTACCTTTGATGAGCGTGTTAAGGCTGCACTAGGTCGCATCGGATTCAACAAAAAGCAAGAAGACGTAAAAACAGATATTTCTGAATTAACCCAGCAAATATCAGAGCTAAGTGAAGCAGTTGCTACACTAGCGGTTAAAGAAAAGAAAACTAAGAGCTCTTCTAAAGCCTCTTAAGTTTCTAAAAAGCCGACTCCAGCATAAGCTGGGGTCGGCTTTTTTGTGCCTCCTCATTATGCTGCCAGAAAGTGATGCGCCTGT
>Ga0105348_1001712_pt1 | contig 14215 bp, 10 predicted proteins | sample EN8Hudsemesocosm_2_FD_83504 | JGI IMG/M metagenome (GOLD analysis project Ga0105348, IMG submission 83504) | Methane-oxidizing microbial communities from mesocosms in the Hudson Canyon - EN8C Hudson Canyon | ecosystem: Environmental > Aquatic > Marine > Cold seeps | place: Hudson Canyon... | reverse complement strand
TGACCAGTACGTCAGTAGGGTGGAACGTTTTGAGTCTTTCAGTGTTTTCAGGCCAGCCTAGTGTACCGAAGGTCCATAGGGCAGAAGAGAACCAGGTGTCGAGTACGTCTTCGTCCTGGTTTAGTTGTATATCATCACCAAGTTTGTACTCTTTACGTACTTCTTCTTCGGTACGGCCTACGTAGATTTCACCGTTGTCATCATACCAGGCAGGAATTCGATGCCCCCACCAAAGTTGGCGAGAAATGCACCAGTCCTGAATATCGCGCATCCATGAAAAGTACATGTTTTCATACTGCTTGGGAACGAATTGAATTTCACCGTCTTCAACGGCTTGAATCGCAGGTTCTGCAAGTGGGCCTGCACGCACAAACCATTGGTCGGTGAGTAATGGTTCAATTACCACGCCTGAGCGATCACCGTAAGGCGCGACCAGATCGTGGTCGTTAACGCTTTCGAGCAAATCTAAAGAATCTAATTTTTCAACAATAGCTTTACGTGCTGCAAAGCGATCCATACCTGCGAATTCTTCTGGTAAGCTTGTGTCATAGTCATCAGAAGGATTACCGTTTAGGTCATAGACTTCGGCTTGTTCTAGTATGGCGGCATCTTTATCAAAAATATTGATCATCGCTAGCTTGCAGCGTTTACCAACCATGTTATCGTTGAAGTCGTGTGCGGGGGTGATTTTTACGCAACCAGTGCCTTTTTCCATATCCGCATGGTCATCGCCAACAATCGGAATTAAGCGGCCAACTAAAGGCAGTTTTACAAACTTGCCAATTAGATTTTGATAACGAGGGTCTTTCGGGTTTACCGCGACACCGGTATCACCCAGCATGGTTTCAGGGCGTGTGGTGGCGACGACAATGTAATCTTTACCTTCAGCCGTTTGTTCGCCATCCGCTAGCGGGTAACGGAAATTCCACATGTGACCTTTTTTGTCTTTGTTTTCAACTTCAAGGTCAGAAATTGCGGTATGTAATTTCGGGTCCCAGTTTACCAAGCGTTTACCGCGGTAAATAAGATCATCTTTGTAGAGACGAACAAATACTTCCTGTACGGCTTTATAAAAACCGTCATCCATGGTGAAGCGCTCATTATCCCAGTCAACGGAGGCACCAAGTCGGCGAAGTTGGCGGGTGATGGTGTCACCCGATTCTTCTTTCCATTCCCAGATTTTTTCAAGGAAGGCTTCACGGCCTAAGTCGTGACGGGTTTTGTCTTCTTCAGCCGCCAGTTTACGTTCAACTACCATTTGTGTGGCGATACCTGCGTGATCGGTGCCTACCTGCCATAAGGTGTTATGGCCTTTCATGCGGTGATAGCGTGTCAGTGCGTCCATGATGGAGTCTTGAAAGGCATGACCCATGTGCAAACTGCCAGTGACATTTGGCGGTGGAATCATAATGGTATAAGGCGTGCTGCCGGCTTCATTGGAAGGTTTAAAGTAACCTTTATCTTCCCAAATTTTATACCAAGATTGTTCAATTTCGCTAGGCTGGTAGGTTTTTTCCATGGTCGCTATTTATTTGCTCGTGTTTGAGGTTATAAAAAAATGGCAGTCATTGTACATGTTGAGTGATTCAGTGGGCCAGTGCTTTTGTTTTTAATTAGCTTGGAACTAACGCCGCATATCATGAATATGTACTTCTAAGCCTTGTTGTTTGAAGTGCTTGTATTGCTCACGGGCTTGTTGAATGTCGCTCTCGATATTGGTGACAATGACGCACATACGGTCGAAGTGTTGATTGTTGCGAGGTATTTCAGTGCATAAAAGAATCAACAGGTTTCTGGGTGTTTTATTTGCTTGATTCAGTGCATTGGAATCAATTGTGATTGGGTATTCTGGGTACTGGTCTTGCCCGATAGCATGCGGTAAAAAGCTTTCAGGCTTAAACGACCAAAGTGCTTCATCCAGCGCGTCGCTTTGAATGTTGTCTTTGGTTTGAATATGAATATTATTTTGCTGCGCAAGCGCTTTCTCTGTCAGTCGGCAACAAAAGCCGATCTGATCAGAGAAAGCATTGCTTTTTAGTAGGTAGAAATCGACTCGATTCATGAAGCTTCTTTATTTAGAAGGTATTGCAAAAGTAGTGGCACAGGGCGGCCAGTCGCGCCTTTGTCCTTTCCACCTGAAACCCAGGCAGTACCGGCGATGTCTAAATGTGCCCAAGGGTATGCTTTGGTAAAGCGTGACAAGAAACATGCAGCGGTGATGCTGCCAGCGCCTTTGCCACCGATATTTTGAATATCAGCAAAAGGACTGTCGATTTGTTCTTGGTAGTCATCCCAGATGGGTAATTGCCAAGCTTTGTCGCTGGCTTGTTTTCCTGCATCCAGTAATTCATTCACAAGCGGATCGTTATTGCCCATAACGGCTGAAGTGCAGTGGCCGAGTGCGACAATGCATGCGCCGGTAAGCGTGGCGATATCGACGACCGAGGCGGGTTTATATTGTTCTGCATAGCTTAGCGCGTCGCATAATACTAAGCGGCCTTCGGCATCTGTATTCATGATTTCAATGGTGATGCCTGAGGAACTTGTCACAATATCGCCTGGCTTTGAGGCATTGCCTGCGGGCATATTTTCGGCACTGGCAATGATGCTAACAATATTGAGTTTGGGTTGTAGTTCAGCGATAGCCGTCATAGTACCGAGCACGCTAGCGGCACCGCACATGTCGTACTTCATTTCGTCCATGGATGCACCAGGCTTCAAGCTAATGCCGCCGCTGTCAAAGGTAATGCCTTTGCCGACTAACATATGAGGTGCTTCGTCTTTTTTACCACCTTTGTATTCGAGGATGATTAGCTTTCCAGGTTCTGTGCTGCCTTTTGAGACAGATAGGAAGGCACCCATATTAAGCGTTTCCAGTTCGGCTTCATCCAGGATTTTTACACTGAAGTTTTTACTGTCGTCAGCAAGTTTTTGAGCTTGCTCTGCCAAGTAGCTTGGCGTACAAACATTGCCAGGTAAGTTGCCTAAGTCTTTTGCGGTATTTATGCCTTTTACTTGTGCGCTTGCAAGGCTGATTTTTGCCTCACTACTGGGTGCTTGGTCTTCAGTTGTATGAAAAACAATTTCAGTCAGTGGGCTAAGGGGGGCTTTTTTTGATTTGAATTGGTCGAAATTATAATGGTTGCCAGCGATGGTGGTAATGGCATCTCGAATAAGGTTTTCAGCTTTCAATGTTTCTGGAATGTCACTAAAAGCAATGCACAAACTTTTAATGTTGGTATCTTTAATTTGTGTATTGAGTGCGCCAATAGCTTTTTTTAGTACTTCAGAATCGGCTTTTTCAGTCTCGCCAAAGCCGACTAATAAAATACGGCTAAAACTTTGGGCGTCAACAGAAAGCATAAATGCTTTACCCGCTTCGCTTGAAATAGAATAGCTTTCAATTGCCTTGCTAAGCATGTTTTCACAAGCTTCGTCAATTTGTTGGCCTAGAGAGCAAAGTACTTGGCTATTTGCTTTATTGCTATCACTTTTGTTGTTAATAAATAAAGGGAGGCAAATGCAGTCGCTGTGGGTGTTGAGTAGTTTTTCTGTCTGTAAAGTGTAGTTCATTATTTTAATCGTCTCTTTGTCGCTGTTCGATTGAGTCTGTTTTTATTACATGTCTTGCGAGTTTAGCTAGAGTTTACCGTCATAAGAAGCTTGTACTCAATTCTTTTTTGTCACTTAGTGGTTTGTAATCGTGTTACCGCTTAGAATAGCGCTTTCTTGGTGCAACAGGGCTTATTCATTGATCATTTTTAGATATCTTGCCAAACAAGTAATGGTTTCGATGCTGGCAGTGACCTTTGTGTTGTTGCTGGTGTTCATGAGTGGTCGCTTCATTAAGTATTTGGCCAAAGCTGCTTCAGGGGGAATCTCGCCGGATATTCTTTTTGCCATTATGGGTTATCGTTTACCGGGTTTCCTAGAACTGATTTTACCTTTAGGCTTTTTTATTGGCATCTTGTTAGCTTATGGTCGCATGTATCTTGAAAGTGAAATGACTGTGTTACATGCCTGTGGCTATAGTGATCGTCACTTATTAGCCGTGACATTGGGTTATTCATGTGTGGTTGCCGTATTAGTAGGTTCGATGAGTTTGTTTTTTTCCCCTTTGGGTATGCAAAAGGTAGGGGATTTGTTATTCGAACAGTCTAAAATAACCGAGTTTGAAATGCTGTTTCCGGGTAAGTTTCAGAGTTTTAAATCTGGTGCGAGTGTAACTTATACCGAGTCCTTAAGTGACGATAAGAAAACCATGTTTAATGTGTTTATTTCTGAAAAATCAAAGAAGAATGAAACGTTAAATTTAATTTACGCGGCCTCGGGTACTCAACGCATCGATGAGTTAAGTGGTGAGCGCTTTTTGGAACTTCATAATGGTACACGATATGAAGGTCATCCTGGTCAATTAGACTATCAAGTGATCGAATTTGAGTCCTACGGTGTGAGAATTGAAGAAAGAAATGAGGAGCGACGCTCTGTGAAAGAAGAGGCTATTTCAACAGTCGAACTTTTGCGCGCGAGTGACTTGAAATCAAAAGCTTTATTGCAATGGCGAATCTCATTGCCTTTACTGGTTCCGATAGTGACCCTATTGGCGGTTTCTGTAAGTAGAGTAAACCCCAGGCAAGGACGATTCTTTCACTTATTTCCTGCGATGATGATGTACGTTGCTTATCTGGGTTTATTAATCGTAGCGCGCAAGAACTTAGGGAAGGGGCGCTTACCTGAGTGGTTTGGGCTTTGGGGGGTGCATTTTCTGTTTTTCACGCTCTCATTGGCTTTGTTGACGAAAGATAAATGGCTGACAAATTTTCGGCGTAAACGCGCATTGCAGGACACTTAGGAGAAATAGGTGCGTAGAATTGATCGTTATATTGTATCTACTGTTGCAGCTTCCATGTTACTGGTGATGGCGATTGTATTGTCTTTGGATTTTCTGTTTGCCTTTATTGGTGAAATGGATGAATTAGAAGTTGATTACCAAGTTATGGATGCTTTATTGTTCATTTTGATTACCTTGCCTCGCCGTATTTATGACTATTTGCCTTTAGGTGCATTTATGGGGTGCTTGGTAGGGCTTGGCGCTTTGGCAAAAAACAGTGAGTTAGTGGTTATTCGTGCCGCCGGCGTGTCGACAGGACGTATTATTTTGTCTGCGATGAAACCTGCGATTGCTGTGGTTTGTATTGGTTTAATATTGGGTGAGTTTGTAGCTCCTTATACTGAAAAAATTGCACAGAGCCGAAAAGCGATTCTTCAGGGGGCCGGATCTAATATTGTATCGAATGACGGCTTGTGGCATCGAGAAGGTTCGGTGTTTATGCACTTTAATGCCGTTGAGCCTAATGGTGTTCTTTATGGAGTTTCATTGCATTTTTATGATGATGCGAAGCAGCTTGTACGTTCCCGCTTTGCTAAACGTGCTATTTTTCAACGGGAACAGTGGTTGCTGGAAGATGTTACTGAAACCCAGTTCAAAGAGAGCAAAACAGAGGTTTCTTACGCTCCTGTTTTAGTCTGGGAGACAGAGCTGTCACCGTCAGTATTAAGTGTGTTGATTGTTAAACCGGATAATTTATCAATATCCGGTTTATATACTTATGCAGAGTATTTGTCAGATCAGGATCTGAATGCTGCAGAATATATGATGGCTTTCTGGAAAAAAATATTGCAGCCTGTGTCGACTGGCGTGTTGGTCTTGGTGGCAATATCCTTTGTATTTGGTCCGCTTCGTTCCGTAACTATGGGGTTTCGAGTTTTTTCCGGGGTAGTGGTTGGTTTACTGTTTAAATATATACAAGACTTACTTGGTCCATCTAGTTTAGTTTTCGGTTTTAACCCCATTTATGCCACTTTAATTCCTGTCGCAATCTGTTTGTTAACGGGCTTGTGGTTATTAAGGCGTGCTCGATAACCTCTCTTCTTTATAACAAACAAGTGTTGCTTAGTTGTATATCGTCATTAATGAACTATCTTTTTAATAAGTAGTTACCGTAAATAAAAATAATATTTTATTGGGGCTTGTTATGAAGAGTTCAAAACGCTTAGCAATTGTTATCGCGGTTTCAAGTGCATCCTCAGGGGCCTTTGCTGAGGTTCAGTTATTGGGTGATAATGAATTACAGCGTGTTACTGGTAAGGCTGGTATTACTATCGATGTTGAAACTCAGTGGGAGATTGGTGAATTTGCTTATCATGATGCGGGTTATTTATTAATCCAGGGGTTTCGTATGGGGGGCAACTCCATGGGTAATGGTACTGGTACAGGGGGGGATTTACTTGATAATCATCGGGTTGATATCGATATCGCCGGTGATGGTTCTGTGGCTGATGATAATGTGCTTCCTTATGGTTTTTCAGCGATGCGGGACATAGCGCAACAGTATGTTGATGAAGGTAATACGGATGCACGTTTTGCAGAAATTGCTTCAGGTGTTGATGCCGAGCGTAACGATAGCGCAATTGATACTAAGAGAGCCTACAATGACGGCGATATGATCACACATACTGATTTTAGTGATGGCTGGGCTAATGAAGGCGGTTTTGCTGCTTATGCGAGTGATAACCGTTTTGCTACAGATGATTATACAACGGCTGAAAAAATTCTGGAGCACTCAGTAGACTTTAGAATTGAGATAGATGCTATAGGTATTGCGGGCTCTACTTATGAGGTTGGTTCGGCTGGTTTGGATGTTGATGCTGCTGGTTCGAGTGAAGGTGCAGTGGGTACAACTACTTTGATAAGTCAGCTGGGTATACAGGGGTATTTGGGGCCATCAGATATGCTTTTCGAAAATAATGGTATCGGATTTGATGGCAGCGGGCCTTTAGGGGGCGATAGCGGGATTGCAGATTCAAAAATAATCTTGAGTGCTTATTCAAAAATTACTGACTTGGATATGTATATTGATATTGCCGGGGTGCAAATTTCAGATATGGTTATTCATAATGAGCGTGGTGATCGTACTGGTCTGGATGGTACTTCATCCTTTGACTTCGCTCATACAGTACAGGAAATATATGCGGTTAGAGACTTAGTGCTGAATTTTAATGCCCCTGGAACCTTGGCAGATAAATATGCAGATGGCGTTGCTATTAATACACGCTTTAAGGGTGATATTGATATTGGTGCCATTTCGTTTGGTGATACTGGTAAGTCTGTTGGGTCTTTTTACATGACAGATCTTGCTTCAACAACCAATTGGATTATATCAGCGCATTAATCGCAGAATTTTTTAACCCTCTATTTTAAGTCTGAAAATAGAGGGTGCTATTTTTTAGGGACTCGAACGATTTCAGTTTCGGATAAAATGCATTGCCAGCTCCTACCTTTCTTATCAAACAGTACCCATAAATACCCTAAACCAAAGGCACCAAGAGAGGCGATTGCCATCAAAAAGCGTAATAATGCTTGAGATAAACTAATATGTGTATGATCGCTATTCTGAACTCTCAAGTGCCAGGCTTGCATTCCCAGTGTCTGGCCGTTTCTTGTCCAAAAATAAGCAAAAAAACTAAAAAGAGAAATAAATAAAATTGAAGATAGTAATGGGTCGTGAGTGGTTTGGCCTGAGTTTGTCATTGTTTGGTATTGCTCTGTACCCACGAAGAAATTATGAATGATCATATATAGGCCTGTCACACACATTAATAAGGCAATGGAGACAAAAGTATCGTATAGCAGGGCTGCCAATCTGCGTGTTAGAAATGCGGGCATAAGTTGGTCATGCGGACCGGGGAATTCGTGTTTCATGGAGAGGGTGAGCGCCTGTATTTGTATTTTGTAAATGAACCGATGGTTGATTCTGTCGTTGATTCTAAGATCAGCGGAGTGCGAATATAGCAAAAATGTTGTTTTCTGCCCATAAAATCTATTCATTATATAAATTATAAGCAACGTGTTGATCATGCAAAATCAGGCTAAAGAAGTTGTATTTCGAGTCGATATTGATAGATACATGATAGTTTTTAAAGAGGATGGGTAAGTTTATGCATAATCTTATTGGGGGGAATGAGCTAGGGGCTACTGATCGTTTTGATCTCTTGCGACGCAAACATGCTGACCATCAAAACGCCACTTCAAATCGTCAAGAAGATCCTTTAGATCAACAGCATGCTGTTCAAGTTAATAGGACTGAATTTTATATGTCTTCTGTTCGTGAAGATGGCGGATATAAAATTTTGGCACAAGCCCTAAGTATCGAGTTTTCAAGCTCTTTAAACCAAGCGCCTGATCAAGCTTCACGTTCCTTTCGCCCGCCGTCACCATTGGGTGTGGCAAATAAGGTCTTGGGCTTTGTGGAGAACCGTTTAAAATCAGAACTTGAATCAGGTGCAGATAGCGAGCGAATATCAAGCCTGATTTCCCAGGCGCGAGAAGGTGTACAAAAAGGATTTTCTCAGGCAACAAAAGATATTGAATCTTTGGGCTTGATGACTGAAAAGCTCGAATCAGAAATTGACGAAGGTTTTACGAAAATAAATCAGGGTTTGGATGGTTTTGATAAACGTTTTAGTTCTGAAAATACCAAAACTGGCAATGAAGAAAAGCGTGAAGACCAAAATGAGGAGCCTGTCAGGCAGCGAGTTGGTGCGGTCTCGGGGAATCAGTATCAACAAGAAACGGTATCGTATTCTGGTTCTGAGGCGGTTAATAATGTCGGCATTGCTGGTCGATCAGCATTTCAAAATGAGTCTGATTTCTCATTAACCACTCAGGATGGCGATACGGTCACTATTCGTTTTGCGCAATCAGGTTCAGAGCAGTTTCAGTTAGAGGGGCAAAGTTTTTTATATAGCGCAGGTCAGTCACAATCCTTTCAAATAGAAATAAATGGTGAACTAGATGAAGGGGAGTTAACTGCGATTACTGATCTTCTTTCGCAGGTTGGTCAGATTTCCGAGTTGTTCTTTGAAGACCGATTCCAGGATGCATTTGCTGCGGCCTTGAATGTTGGCTTTGATGCCTCAGAGATTGCGAGCTTCTCATTGGATCTTTCGCAGTCTCAGTATCAAGAAGTGCAGACTTATGAACGTTTAGGTACTTCTCTTGGGCAAGGTGCGGCTAATCGAAATCAAGCGTTTGTAGATGTCGTCGCATTGTTTGAAAATATGTTTGAAAAGTCTCAAACCCTGTTGGATCAGTTTGAAGTACAGTCGTTTGATTTTCAGGCGCTCATTACGGAGTCAATTGATCGCATTGCCGCTGAAAAACAAGATCCAGCTTTGGTTGCGAAAGATGATTTGACATCCTTTAGTAAGCGCTTGCTTGAATTGCTTGCTGATTAGATTTTAAATGCTGTAAGAACAAAGAGGGCTTAGGCTCTCTTTTTTTTGCAAAGCAAAAACTTGTAAATCCCTTATTAAGGTATATTTTGACACTGGCTAGTTTGTGTTAGAGTACCGCATCCTCTGGTTAAGGCCAGAAAAACTCTTATAGAAAAGTAAAATAACAGGTGGTGGTTTTGATGAAGACGGCTGTGATGACAACGGCAGATATCCGTAACGCATTTTTAAATTACTTCGGCCAGAAGGGCCATGAAGTCGTTGACAGTAGCTCACTGGTGCCCGCTGATGACCCAACCTTGTTGTTTACGAATGCAGGGATGAACCAGTTTAAAGATACCTTTCTAGGGAAGGAGTCGCGGTCCTATAATCGCGCTACTACATCACAAAAATGTGTGCGTGCGGGTGGTAAGCATAATGACCTTGAAAACGTAGGTTATACCGCGCGTCATCATACTTTCTTTGAAATGCTGGGGAATTTTAGTTTTGGTGATTATTTTAAAAAAGAAGCGATCCACTTTGCTTGGGAGTTTTTAACCGTAGAGCTTAAAATTCCTCAAGAGAGGCTATGGGTAACCGTCTACAAAGATGATAAAGAAGCTGAAGATATCTGGTTTAATGATATAGGTATTGATCAAAACAAGTTTTCACGTCTTGGTGATGCAGATAACTTTTGGTCAATGGGAGATACCGGGCCATGCGGGCCGTGTACTGAAATTTTTTATGATCATGGTGAGGGTGTTGCTGGTGACCCACCGGGCGGGCCAAATGATGATGGTGACCGTTATATTGAAATCTGGAACTTGGTTTTCATGCAGTATAATCGCACTGTCGATGGTAAAACCTTAGATCTACCAAAACCTTCTGTTGATACCGGTATGGGCTTGGAGCGTATTGCTGCCGTGATGCAAAATGTGCATAGTAATTATGAAATTGATTTGTTTCAGGCTCTGTTAAAAGGTGCTTCAGATACTTTAGGCGGTGTTTCAACTGAAGAAAAATCATTGCGGGTGATTGTTGATCATATTCGATCTAGTGTATTTTTGATTACTGATGGAGTGATGCCTTCGAATGAAGGGCGCGGTTATACCTTAAGGCGCATAATTCGTCGCGCCGTCCGGCATGGTAATAAGTTGGGTGCAGGTGAGTCTTTTTTCTATAAATTAGTTGCTGTGCTGGTGGAGGTGATGGGTAAGGCTTACCCGGAGATTAAGATTTCGCAGTTACAAGTTGAACGTATTTTACAGCAAGAAGAAGAGCAATTTGCTAAAACTCTGGATAAGGGAATGAAGGTTTTGGAGCAGGATATTGCTGACCTGAAAGGGGTGGTAATTCCTGGGACGACTGTGTTTACGCTTTATGATACCTATGGTTTTCCTGTCGATTTAACTAATGATATTGCGCGTGAAAGAGATTTAACACTGGATTATGGTGGTTACGAAGCTGCTATGGAGGCTCAGCGTGAGCGTGCTCGGGCTTCTAGTAAGTTTGGTGTGGATTACAATGAAAACTTGGATGTAGACGGTTCGACTGATTTTGTGGGCTATGAAAATGTTAGCGGAGAGTCAGTAATTTTGGCTGTGCTAGTTTCAGGTGAAGAGGTCCAAGCTTCAAAAGGGGATGATTGTGTCATTATTCTTGAGGAAACGCCTTTTTATGCAGAGTCAGGTGGGCAGGCGGGTGATACCGGTAGGTTGACTTGGGATGGCGGCATTATTGAAGTTAAAGATACGCAAAAAGAGGGGGCCCATTTTTTACATATCGGAACAGTGCTTGAAGGGAGTCTAAAGAAAGGGCAAAAGGTTTCAAGCTTTGTAAATGAGGCTGCTCGCGGAGCCACAGCTTTAAATCATTCAGCAACACACTTGTTGCATGCAGCGCTTAGAAAGGTGTTGGGTGGGCATGTTGTGCAAAAAGGCTCTTTAGTGAATAGTGAGCGTTTACGTTTTGACTTTGCTCATTATGAGGCAATTAAATCTGAGCAAATAGAAGAAATAGAGCGGATTGTTAATTTGCATGTTAGAGAAAATACTGAGGTGGTGACTCGTCTAACGGACATGAAGGCGGCGAAAGCGTTGGGTGCCATGGCTTTGTTTGGTGAAAAGTATGGTGAGAATGTGCGTGTGCTGATGATGGGGCGAGATGATTTTTCTGTTGAGCTTTGCGGTGGCACGCACGTCCAGCGAACAGGTGATATTGGTTCGGTGGTGATTGTATCTGAGGGCGGTATCTCTTCAGGGGTTCGGCGAATTGAGGCGTTAACAGGTGTTAATGCTGAATTATGGAATCGGGACTCCATGCGTCAACTAAAAGAAATTGCCGGTTTGCTTAAATGTAACCGCGAAGCCTTATTAGACAAAACGCATGCTTTCTTTGATCGAAATAAAGCGCTTGAAAAAGAGCTGGATAGGTTAAAAGCAAAACTTGCTTCAAGCGCAGGTGCAGATTTGGCTAGTCAGGCAGTTGACATAGGTGAAATCAAAGTTGTTGCTGAGAAATTGGAGGGCTTTGATCGTAAAGGTCTGATGGATGCAGTTGATAAGCTCAAAAACCAGCTTGGTAAAGCTGTAGTTTTATTGTCTACGGTCGAGCAGGGTAAAGTGGTGTTGATTGCCGGTGTAAGTAAGGAAATTTCCAAGCAGTTTCCCGCGGGTGATCTTGTGAAACAAACTGCTGCATTATTAGGTGGGAAAGGTGGTGGTCGCCCAGATATGGCTCAAGGTGGTGGTCCAGAAGTAGATAAACTGGCTGAGGCTTTGGAAAAGGTTCAAATTTGGGTGGAAAGTAAGCTATAATCGCCCGTTTTTTGACCTTGCTTAAATTAAGTTTGGTAAAAAGCCATATTTAAGTGTTTATCGCATAGTAAAAGGAAGTAAGTTGAATGGCCTTGTTAGTGCAGAAATTTGGTGGGACGTCTGTCGGAACTACCGAGCGTATAAAAGCGGTCGCTGACAAAGTAAAGCGTTTTAAAGATCAGGGTGATGGTATTGTTGTTGTCGTGTCTGCAATGAGTGGTGAGACGAATCGCTTATTGGCTTTGTCTAGTGAGGTGATGGAAGAACCTACGGCAAGAGAAATGGATGTGCTGCTTTCAACTGGGGAGCAAGTAACAATCTCTTTGTTAACTATGGCGCTTAATCAGTTGGGTTGTGAGGCTCGCTCGTATACTGGGGGGCAAGTACGAATTACGACGGATACTTCGCATACCAAGGCGCGAATCAAGAGTATTGATGAGCATAATATGCGTGCCGACCTTGATGCTGGTAGAGTGATTGTGGTTGCAGGTTTTCAGGGAGTTGATGAACAGGGTAATATTACAACACTGGGGCGGGGTGGTTCTGATACAACAGCAGTCGCTTTAGCGGCAGCCTTAAAAGCAGATGAGTGTCAGATTTATACTGATGTTGATGGTGTATATACCACGGATCCGCGTGTTGTAGATAATGCTCGTCGAATGGAAAAAGTGACATTCGAAGAAATGATTGAGATGGCTAGCTTGGGGTCAAAAGTGCTTCAGATAAGAGCGGTCGAATTTGCCGGTAAGTATGCGGTGCCTTTACGTGTGTTATCTAGCTTTAAAGAAGGGCCGGGTACATTGATTACAATTGAGGATGATGGAAGTATGGAGCGACCAGCTGTTTCAGGTATTGCGTTTAATCGAGATGAAGCAAAACTGACTTTGGTAGGTGTGCCGGATATTCCGGGTATCGCCTCAAAAATTCTAAGGCCTATTAGTGATGAAAATATCGAAGTTGATATGATTGTTCAGAATGTAGGGCTTGATAAAAAAACTGATTTCACCTTTACAGTGCATCGTAATGACTATAAAAGTGCAAAATCAGTTTTGGATAAAATCTGTATAGATCTTCAGGCAGAAGCCTCAGCTGGCGATAATGATATTGCTAAAGTATCCATTGTAGGGGTGGGTATGCGATCACATGCTGGTGTGGCGACAAAAATGTTTGAAGTGCTTTCTCGTGAAGGTATTAATATACAGATGATTTCAACGTCTGAAATCAAAATTTCAGTGGTAATTGATGAAAGATATTTGGAATTAGCAGTAAGGACGTTGCATAGTGCTTTTGATCTTGATGACGCAGCGACGGTTAAAGAGTCGTAGTTTTATTTTTTGAAAAGGCTTCTTGTTTTGTTTGAGTAAGGATAAATGAATTTAGATAACTAAATCGCACAAAAAACTTTCTTTTTGTGAGTTTTGGATAATACTCGTTACCTATGAGTTTGCCTTTGGCTATCTCTATGGGGTGAGTCTGAGTTTAGGTGTTTATTCAGACAGAGCGTTTTGGAAGAATTTATAATAAGGAGCTAACAATGCTTATATTAACTCGACGTGTTGGTGAGACGCTAATGGTTGGCGATGACGTCACCGTGACTGTTCTTGGTGTAAAAGGTAATCAGGTTAGAATTGGGGTGAATGCGCCAAAAGATATTTCTGTTCATAGAGAGGAAATTTATCAACGAATTCAGAAAGAAAAAGCAGATGCTCAGCAAGCTGGCGAATAATTGCACAACTTTTTGAATTAATTGAAATAATTGCACGCGACGCTTTGCATTTAGAAAAAATGTGTTAATATACGTCGCGTCTTAGGGAGAGATGGCCGAGAGGCTGAAGGCGCGCCCCTGCTAAGGGCGTATGGGGTTAAACCCATCGAGGGTTCGAATCCCTCTCTCTCCGCCATTTGACTTCGTCATTTGGTGATCTTAGGAAGTTTAAAGTTTAGCGGCTGTAGCTCAGCTGGATAGAGTACCTGGCTACGAACCAGGCGGTCGGAGGTTCGAATCCTCCCAGCCGCGCCACTTTAAACAACTCCTATATTTTTCTACTGCGGCTGTAGCTCAGCTGGATAGAGTATCTGGCTTCGAACCAGGTGGTCGCAGGTTCGAATCCTGCCAGCCGCGCCAT